>Ga0307992_1001513_pt1 | contig 13695 bp, 6 predicted proteins | sample EllFjometagen133_FD_203162 | JGI IMG/M metagenome (GOLD analysis project Ga0307992, IMG submission 203162) | Marine microbial communities from Ellis Fjord, Antarctic Ocean - #133 | ecosystem: Environmental > Aquatic > Marine > Unclassified | place: Southern Ocean | collected 2014-10-08
TATTCAAATATTTCTTTTAATGTAAGTCTATTATTTTTCTTAAATATAATAAATTGTAATCCATAATATACTATTCCAAATAGCGGAAGTATTATAGGTAATAATAAAACAGCACATATAAGCATTACTGCAGCCATAATTAAGAACATTAATGCCATAAAAAGCATTAAAACTCCAAATATTGCTCCAAATATTTTACCTATAAATGTGTGTGTATCATCATGTCTAAAAATATTAAATAATGGTATACTATCTTCTCGTATAACAGCTATAACAGTTGTTACTAAATCAAAAATACATTCAATTAAATCTTTCCATGCGCTCATATTATATTCCTCCTTTTATAGTGAATCTGTTAGTGCGTCGGGTGAATGTCACTTTACCCATTTCTGTAAAGAATACAGCGTGATCTTCAAACACATATGTACCTCTGATCTTACCATATCTATTAGATTTATAATAGTAATAGTCTATCTCGGCTACAATATGAAATACTTCTTTATCTGTGTATCCTTTTTCTTCTAATTCATCTTGAAATAGTTTTTTTCTTTCCTGTTGACTCGTCTTGTGATAGTCTCTAGGATGGTAATTTTTCATATTCATACTGTTCACCTCTTTCATATTAATAATATATCTTTTTAATCCTTTCGGAAACAAATAACAAACTATTAAATATTAATACAAGGAGGTACAAATATTATGTATAATGGACCAATTAAATGCCCTAAGTGTGGTAGCCAAGCTCGTACTCAAGGATATAGCACAACAACAGCATTAGCAGTTCCACCAGGATATTATGATGAAAAAGGTGAATTTCATCAAGAACCAGATCCAAATACTACAACAACTCATTGGAAATGTACTGGTTGTGGTGAAGAATATGTTTCATACCGTCAACATGGGAAAGAATATCAACTACGATGAATATAGACGAATGCTTTATAGAAATGGTCTCTGAATGGGATAGACAACATAAAATTGAGATGTTAAAACAATATGGAGAGCTTAAATATATCAACATACGTTCCAATAGGAAACTTAATGAAGAAGTAGCGCGAATCTTAATACTTAATATTAATCAAGCAGATGTTAAAAAAATATTAGATATGTAAAAAAAAAACAATAACTCAAAAGGTTATTGTTTTTATATTTTATGATTCTATATATTCGGTAATAAATGGTGTTGAACTATTACATATTTTTTCAAGAGCAACTACATAAATTTCCAAATGGCTAATGAATATCATAATTGATTCTTTCATCAGCATATACTCTCCTTTATAAAATTTATATTGATGTGATTCTCTATGTGTTAGAAAGCCGCATTTTAAAGTTTCGTAGTGCATTGTTTTAAATATATCAATAGCATATACATCTTTATTATCCCAATAATAATTCCATGTATATTCTTTTTCACTATCTGAATAAACTAATTCTAAACAATCTTTTCCATCATCATGACGATCACGGTAGTAACTTGCTGAAATGTGTCCTCTGTCTTTAAACCTCAGGTTATGTGTAAATACTTTCATAAAGTCCTCCTAGTTTTATTTTGTAGTTCCTTAATAATTTGTTTTCATGCCTTTTAAATTTTATTTATTTAACTTAAAGAATAATTTTATATCATCTGAACCATCATCCTCTCTTATTTTTCTAAATATTTTATTACTGCTACAAATTCTACAGGCATTGTTTGATGCATACTACTATCTCTGTCTCCTGATGAAACTGATACGCTTTGTGATGCTGACGTTATTTGAACATCTAATACTGTTCCACCGTTGTCTATAATAATGCTTAATTCAGCTTCTAGTGTATGTGCACTCCACAAAACTTTGAATTTAGTCTTACCAGTATTTTGATTCAATTGAGAGTATAATAATATTTCACTTACTACATCTAACTCAATTCTATCTTCAGTATTTAATATTTTATATTTCATTAGTTCTTCTCTTTTATTTTCTAAGTAATTAATTATATTCATTGTTTCGCTCCTTTTATATTTTATTATTCTCTTTAATCATTCTTATAATATATACTTAAAAGAACAATTAATTATAAAAGATATTGAGTGGTGGCGTGGCCGTGCGATGCAATGTATGAGGATATTATAATAAGACTCCAAGTAGTGAAACCCAAGCAGTCAAATAAGTATTCTCGACTAAGCAACCTCGACCATTGCTATCTTCAAGATCTACTATAACAAAATTAGGAAAGTATTCAGCTCTTTCCAAAAATAATAGAAAAGGAGAAATTAGCTACATAAGAAACGCTGAACATTCAGATCAATTTATGGAGGTGATTAAGATATCAGTGAAAGCACTTTTTTGTACGAATAATTGGAACATAGTATGAGAGGAGGTGATCTAGATATCTAGAGCCAGTCTAACCAACTGGATAAAGTTAAACTTTAAAGGCTATCCTTCGGGATGGTCTTTTTCTTTTTTCTTTCAATTTATTTATATAAATGAACAATAAATTATATGAATGAAAAATATAGGAGGTTTGATATCATGACTAGAAAAGAAATATTTAAATTAAAAATGTCGCTACTTAGAATATGGTTCTTTAAGAACTTTGTAGTATTCTTACAAGCAGCTATGTATATTTTAATACTTGCGATTCTTACAGGAAGAATTGGAAATGATGCGTTCATTCTGAATCTGGTAGGGTTGGATAACTTCTCAGTGGCAATTGATGACACACTTGTTAATGACTTTAGTATTGGTACAATGCTAATTAACTTAGTGTATGTATTTTCATCTGCAATTGTTGTAATAGGAACTGTATCAACTAAGTCTAAACAACTTGTATTATCTGATATTAAAAAATCAAGTACAAAAATGATGTTACTTCGTGCTGGACTATATTTCAATAAGGATGGAAAATTAGTTAAACGTATAGAAGAAGTAACTAAAATTGATCTTGATGGAGATAATATGATTGGTAATACTGGTGAAGAAGTTACAGATTTTCCAAACGAAAATATTTTTAAAGGGCTTAAACGTACTGGTGAAGAGTTCATTACAATTGTAACTCTTAAACCTGAATCAACAGCAGATGCTGATGCATTCATTGAAGAAAATGATATGGTTGGAACAGCGGAAGCTATTAATAACTTTAATGATCTTGGAATTGAAGTTGAGGATGTTCTTGCATTTTCACAATCAGAAGATGGAGAAGCACTTAAAGCAAAAATTAATGATATTGCTGAGAGTACTTTGCCAGTTATTAGACGTAGAGCTAAATCATCTGGAAAAATTTTTGTTAAAATTGGTTCTGGTGTTAAAACTGGAACATTTGCAACAGGACGCTTCTTTAAATATGTTGGAAGATCAGTTGGTTCTGTTTTTTCAGCAAGTGGAAAAAGCATTCTTCATTTCGGTACATCAATAAGTGGCTTTGTTATAAATACAGTTAAATCACTTGGTAGCACTGTTAAAGGTATCTTTGTGAAAGAAAATATGGCAGATGATGATGAAATAGCACAAGTATTGGGTGGCAAATTAGAACAACCTGAATCAGTTAAAGTAGTCGAAGTTAAAGCTATTGCTAAATCTAAAGTAGCTGTAAAATCGGTTATTACACCTGTAAAAACTGTGGTTAGATCTACAAGAAAACCAATGACCGCAACAGAACTTCAATTAGAAAAATTAAGAAAAAAATATGGACAGTAAAGGGGCGATAAACTATGGATGCTAATTTAAGAAGAGCCTTATATAAAACAATAGAAGATGAAGCAACAATAGCTAATCCAATTGCTAAATTAATTAGTTTTACTGGTGATTATGCAGTTATATTACATATTGAAGTTGGAACGTATAAATTTTCTGTTTCAACTGGTTCAGATTTAAAATATAGTGTAGATTTAATTGATTTCAATGGAGGAACTGATAGGTTTTTTATTGAAACTCAAGCAACAGTAGTATACTTAAAAAGAACTGATTCAGCAGGTACTACTCCAATAAATATTGGCGCAATAACTGTTAGAAAAGAAATAAAGTATGGTGTTATTAACAACCCAACAATAACACCAGATGAACCAATAACACCAAGCTGGGCGGTAGAAGTAAAATCTGTAAATACAACTCAACTAGAATCACTTAAAGTTGATGGAAATATTGATCTGGAAGGAAATCTTACTGTAAATAGCAATACAACTCTAGGTGATAATGCAGCTGACACTCATACTATAACTGGTGTGATTACTGCAAGTGAATTAATAAACGCTAATGGTGGAATCGCTGTAGATATAACCAAATTTACAGTTGAAGACGCTACAGGAAACACTGCAATCGATGGAACACTTAATGTGAATGGTCAAACAGATTTAGATGTTGTATTGATTTCAGAGACATTAGATGTTACTGGAATTTCTACATTCACTGGAAATATTAATGCAACTGGTGGAATCGATGTTGATGATGTCTTTGCTGTAGATAATATTGGTAATTTAATTACAACCGGAGCCGTTAAGTTTGACGGAACAGTAGACATTAATAATGATACAACAATTGATGCAACCAACCTAGATATTACAGTTACAACAACTGATATAATTGGTAGCGTAAATCTTACTGGCGTTCTAAATATAGGCGGATCATTAGATGTAGATAATCTTAGACTTAATCTAAATACACTTAGTTCACATACACTAGGCGTTATAATTGCACCACTTATAAATAATGATTTAGATTTAAACCCTTCAGGAACTGGTATTGCTAGAATAAATACAGATCAAATAGTAACTTTAACTGCTGATCAAGATATGACTGGTAAAACATATGAAGGTTTAGAAATTACAGATACAACAGGGACATTTACCCTTACAAACTTAAAAACATTAACAGTAACTAATAATATAACTCTTAGCACAGATGACATAGCTGCTATATTAAAAATATCAGATGCAAATAAAGAATTGGCTGGATTAGGAACATTACTAACATTCGGTGGAAACCTTACAACATCTGGAGCATTCACAACAGAAATAATTGTAGGAGAAAATACAACAGTGACTCTTCCAGCAACTGGAACATTATATGGTACAGAAGCAGACAGCATTACATCTGCTCAATTGTTATCATCTGTTTCTGATGAAACTGGAACTGGCGACTTAGTATTCTCAACAACTCCAACATTAATAACACCAATCTTAGGCGTTGCAACTGCAACTAGTATAAATAAAGTATCATTTACAACACCTGGAACTGGATCAACATTAACAATTGATGATGGCAAAACATTAACAGTGTCAGATGATACAACTTTTGCAAATGGAACAATTACTCTTGCAAATGCGAATGTATTGACATTAGGCGAATCATTAGATACAGCTAATGTATTTACAATAGCTGGCGAAACAGGATCATCTCCTGTGACTCCTTCAGATACAGTGACAATCACAGGCGGAACATTATTAACATCAAGTGAAGAGGCTCAAAATGTTACAATTGATCATGATTCTGTTACAAGAGCAGCAGATGGAACAGACACTGCTATAACTCCTGATGCAGGCGCAAACTTTGATGTTGTAAACTCAATGACATTCACAACAGAAGGACATATAAATCAATTAAATACAAAAAACATTACATTACCTACATACGACATCTTAACCGCAGATAATGCAACAGCTGGAACAATAGATGTAAAATTAAATGCTTCAGGTACTGGAACGGATGATTTAATAAGTATTAAAGGTTTAGATCATATTACAGTGACTCAATCATCAGATGTTATTTCAATTGATCACGATGATGTAACCAGAGAAGACACTGCATTAGGAACTGCCGAACAATTAACAGATAACGGAACATTTATTGTTATTGATTCAGTATCGACTGACGCACAAGGTCATCTTAATAATATCGATACACGAGTAATAACCCTTCCAGAATATACATTGGATTCAGTAACAGATAATGGAGCTACAACAACTAATGATATTACTGTTGGAGATATTGCAGTTAATGGTGGAAATATAACTTCAACACAAAGTCCATTGAATATATCATCTACAGATGCAGTTAATATTGGAACACTAGGCAGTCTAACTACAGTTAAAGGTGATTTAAAAGTTGATGGAACTACATTTACAATTGATTCAAATACTGTAAACATTGGAGATAACATAATTTCATTGAATTCTGATGTAATTGACAACACCTCAAATTCTGATGGTGGTATTGAAGTTAAAAGACTAGATACAGATAATCTAACAAGAATAGATGCACAAATTCTTTGGAATGAAACATCAGATTATTGGACTGCAGGAGTTATAGGTTCATTAAGTGAAATTGCAACTCAAAGCAAGAAATTAAGTTTCTTCACTGCAGGAACAACATCATTAGAACTAAAAGGTCTTATTACAGATGAAACAGGATCTGGATCTTTAGTATTTGCAGATAATCCAGCTTTAGGTGTTATAACAGCAACAAGTATAAATGGTTTATCTATAGCAACTACAACTAGCACATTAACTTTAGCTGGAAACCTTACAACTGCTGGAGCATTTGCAACACAACTTACAGCAACTGCAGCAACTGCATTAACTCTTCCTACATCAGGAACATTAATGTCCAAAGATATAAACCTTGATGTAGATAATATCCGCCACATAGATATGACAGGAGATTTAACTGTAAATAAACTAGAAACAACTACATCTTATAATAATGATGTAAAAATATATTCTTCACCAGCTTTAGTAGACCAAGATCAATACTTTGATGAAGGACTTGACAGATTATATACATACACTATGGCAGGAACATCATGGGCGTTTGTAGACTTCTCAGGTAAATTAATAGAGCCAGTTGATCCAATACTAAATGAACAATGGTTTGACAAAACTAATAATAGATTGTACACATGTACAGATGGAACACTAAATACGTGGGATCTTGGAGTGGAATTATCTACAATAGCACTTCCATATCAAACATTATATGCTCCTAAACTAGTAATTCAAGGTGAAAACTTTGAAGTATCAGGTACAACTGTTTATGACAATATACGTCTTAAAGGCGCCGGAACTCCTCTTGAAATTGGTGTTTTAGGTGATATAAAAACAAGTATAACAGCTGATGGTGATATATACACTGCTGGGACTCTTACAGTTGATGGAAGTATAACTTCAACAGGTTCACTTGATATTAGTGGAGCAACTTTCTCATTAGATAGTACAGATACGTCAAATATTACAATGACAGCTTCTAACGTAGCTGATAAAACTTTATCTATAATTGCTTTAAACAGTTTATCTGGAGATGGAATCATTCAATTAACAGCTGATCTAGTAAATGTAACTGGTGCTTTAACAGTATCAGGAACTATCACTGGAAATGTGACTGGTGCTTTAGACGGAAATGCTGCAACTGCCACTTTAGCAGCTGAAGCAAGCAAAGTAACAAATATATTAAGCGCTGGCGCTGGAATATCAATGAGTAATTACGATGGATCAGCTGCTACAACCGTAAGCACACCTTATGCAACTAAAGATGATCGAGGTTCAATACGAATGGACGTAACTGGTGACACTATCTGGTTATGGAACGAATAAATAAATAGACAAAATGAAGAGAAAATTTAGAGAGAAAGGGTGATATTATGCCTTTAAAAGTAAATACATCTGGAACTGCCATTAAAAACGTTGCTGCAAATAGTATGACAGTCCCTGCTAACAAGATCATTTCTAATGGTGTTGTTACTTGGGAAAGACTAGAAGCAACGTTTAATGGTCTAACACTTGCAACACCTTCAGCATATGGTAAACAAATAGTGATTTCAGGTGAAGATTCTACTATAGATCCTACAACGCCTTATAGCGGAGCTATGTATTTTGACACAAATTTAGAAAAACTATTCATACACACTACATCTTGGGATGCTGGAACAGTTTTGGCTGTTGCGGATCCTGGAGGAACTCCTGTAAATGGAGATAGATGGTTTGATATAACTAATAGTTTACTATTTACATATATAAATGATGACAGATGGGACTTAGGAAAACTAGTGCCAACTGGTACTGACGCAGACCCTGCAGATGTATGGGTTAATCCTATAAAAGAAGGATATACTTTCAATAACTGGTTACCTGCATTTTCAATTATAACAGCAGACCAGATTTATACAGCTCAATGGTTAATTGACACTTACACTATTGCTTATAATGAAAACGGTGGAACTACTGTTAGTGATATAGTTGAAGATTATGCAATAGATTTAACTGGATATACTTTACCAGTTCAAACGGCTGATATTGATAGATTTGGTTATACTCTAAACGGATGGTTTAATGACGATACAACTTTTTTATCAGCATTTACAATCCCTGCGACAATGCCAGATTATAATGGTATAATCGAAGGTGATGCAACTGAAGATGTATATGCAAAATGGAGCCCTAACACATATGAATTAATATATAATAAAAACACTATAGATATTAATGGAAATGTACTAATTGGAACTCCTGAAGGAACAATTCCTCTTCAAGAAATAGTATTTGACACATCTGAAGAAATCACTGCAAGTTTGTATACAGCTCCAACTGGATATGCTGTGCAAACTATAGAAGAATGGGATACAGCAAGTGATGGATCAGGAACTGACTATGGAATAAGTGCAAGCTTTACAATGAATGTACTTGGAGACACTCTATATCAACAATGGGATCCGAACTCTTATAATGTAGTATTTAACAAAAATATTATAGATCTTAATGGAAACGATATTTTAGATATTATTGGTGGATCTACTGCTAATCAAGCAATAGATTATGGAGATACCGAAGCTTTAACAACAAATGGATATACAGCAACACATTATACATATGTTGATTGGGATACTGCTTCTGATGGAACCGGAACTAATTATGCAAATACTGCAAACTTCTATATGAACATTTTAGGGGACACTCTATACGCACAATGGGATCCAACATCATATGACGTAACTTATAACAATAATAGTGTATATGGTTGGGATACTAATGAAAATAATTTATTAGGAACTTTACCTACGGCACCTGCTAACCAATCAATTGACTTTGGGGACATTGAAAATTTAACAACTCCTGGAGTTTTAGCAGGTTATGATATGAGTTGGAATACTCTTACTACAACACTAGGAAATCAATATGCAAGTAATGCTCCTTTCTTAATGGATGTTGCAGGGGATATTTTATATCAACAATACAATCCTAAACCATATAATGTAGTTTTTAATAGGAATACTTTAGATAAATTTAACAGAACTTTAATTGGAACACCACCTACAGTGCCTGCTAACCAATCAATTGATTACGGGAATACTTTAAATCTTTCTACATATTCTAATTTACCTTATACAGGATATGCATTTGATGGGTGGAACATTAACGCTGATGGAACCGGAAACTCAGGAACTGACTATGCAGATAATGCAGCATTCTATATGGATCTCTTTGGAGATATTTTATATGCACAGTGGAGCCCAGCAACGTATGACGTTGCTTATAATTATAATACAATAGATGGAAATGGGAATACTTTAGTTGGAACTCCTATTGGAACAATGGCTAATTCATCAATCCTATATGGAGACACTCAAAATTTAAGAGCTAACACGTTTGTACTTTCTCCTTATACGTTTAATGGGTGGAATATTAATGCTGATGGAACCGGAAACTCAGGAAGCAATTATGCAAATAGTGCGCCTTTCTTAATGGACGTTACTGGAGATATTTTATACGCACAATGGACTGCACCTGCACCTTATACTGTAACACTAGATGCAAATGGTGGAATAGATGGAACGGCCTCAGTATCAGCTACATATGGTGCTGCAATGTCATCTGGAAAAGTAGCTCCTACTAAAACAGGATATTTATTTGATGGATATTATGATACAGACGATGGGAATACTGCATCAGGAACGCAATACTATAGTAACACAATGGTAAGTACTCATGTTTGGGATTTCCTCGTAGATACGACACTATATGCTAAATGGACATTAAATGGTTCAATAATCACATTTGATAAAGAAGGCGGATCTGGTGGAGCTGACGGAACAACAGCTTATCTTAACACTGCAATGCCTGCAGGCTTAATGCCTCCAACTAAAACAGGAAACATCTTTGACGGATATTGGGATGGCAATAATGGTACTGGAACTCAATACTATACAGCCGTAAACTCAACAACTGCCATGACAAGTACAACAAATTGGGACAAAACGTTTGCTACTGATATTTTATATGCTAAATGGATCGTAGAATATCATGATATATTATTTGTAGAAAATGGTGGAACAACAGTAACAGATATTTCTGATGTAAATTATGGAACTGAAATTATTCTTCCAAGTTCTGTTAGACCTGGTTACGATTCTAACGGTTGGTATGATGCAAATACTACAACAACATATAATGGAAACAACGGTACTGGAAACCATATTACATGGTCAACAATGCCTGATTTAAACGGAACAACTGAAGCAAACAATGGTTCAGATACTCTATATGCTAAATGGACACCTATTGAGTATACAATTGCTTTTGATAACAATTCAGGAGTGTTTACAGGTGCTTCAGGTACTATGTCTTCAATGACAAGCAGAATTTATGATTATCCATATAATTTAACAAGTTATAATACTACAGATGGAACACTAATCACATCCCCTGCTGGATGGAAATTTGATGGATGGACAACATCATCAGGTGGAGCCGTAGTTTATAGTAACGGTGAGAATATTAGTAATTTAAGAACAACAGCTGGAATTACAACACTTTATGCTCATTATGCAAAAGAAAGCCACACAATTAATTATAATTTAGAAGGCGAATTAGGCTGCACATCACTTACTAGAGATTATGGAACAGATATAAGTGCTTTAATGTGTACACCTACAAGAAAAGGATATATATTTGGTGGATGGTATAACGAAGTTGGACTTACTACTTCATTCTCATGGCCACCAACAATGCCTAATTATAGTGCAAATGAAATAGACACAAATACAACAACCGGAGAACAAATTTATGCTAAATGGGTTGTCGAAAGCCATTCAATAATCTTCAATGAGGAAGGCGGAACTGCCGTCAGCGATTTTGTTGATGTTGATTATGGAACAGATATAACAATGCCTGACGGCGGAGATATAACTAGAACTGGTTATACATTTGTTGCTTGGCATGTTGCAGAAACATCAACAATATATCATGGATATAATGGTTCTGGAACTATAAAAGACTACGATACAATGCCTGATTTGACACTTGGCGATGAAGGTAGTGACAGTATTATACTTTATGCTGAATGGACACCACATGCATATACAGTAACATATAAAGCAAATGGCGGAACTGGTTCGGATTATACACAAAATTTTGTATATAATGAAACTGAAACATTACAAACAGAAGACTTTGCAGATCCTTCACAAGCAAATATTTACTATTGGAATACAGCAGCAAATGGCAGCGGAACAACTGTTGCAACAAATTATAATTCAAGTACATTAGCTTCAGTAGTTGATGGAACTATCGATTTGTATGTAATATGGAGATATTTTTATTATTATTATTTCGAACCAAATGGCGGAACTGATCCAGGTGATCAAGCTTTCTATGAAGGATCAAGCCTTGATAGTTTAGATTTATTATCTGAAAAAAATGGTTATGCTGACATAACAAGTGATGATGGGTGGTATAGTACAAGTAACTTCGATACAAACTGGACTAAACCTGCAACAATGCCTAGCACTAATGTTACACTTTATGCCAAATGGCCAGACAGAGTAACAAATTACAATATTACTTTTACTATGAATGGCGGAACAAACACTGCAGCTAATATTGCATGGGGAATTTCAGGTTATGATATTGAAGATTCATTAATTACAATGACAACACCTTCTAAAACAGATACAACTGGTTATTATGGAACAACATTTACTGGTTGGACACCTTCAGCTACTATACCTGCTGGATCAACTGGAAATAAATCATTTACTGCTAATTGGGATGATGGTACTATAGAGCATTATTATATAACTACAGATGAAAATGGCGGAATACCAGGCATTGCTACACTGAATGTAAATTATGGAACAATTGATTTTCCAGCTATGTTTCCTATTGAACCTACTATGACCAAACCAGCAACAGCAGAATATATATTTTCAAATCCTGTTTGGACTATCGATGGATCTGCAATACCATCTACGGTGCCAGATTATGGAGCTAATGAAACGGTGAAAGCTGCAAGTGCATCATGGACTGAAACTACTAACCTATATGATATTACTTTTAATTATTATAGTGGAGCTCTTGCAGTTGTAAGAGAAGATGTTCCTTGGGGAACTAATCCAACAGCACCAACAGGAAAAACTACAGATGATAATTATTATTATTATACATGGGATATTCATGCTGTTACTGGAACTGAAACTATTACTGAAGACAGACATGATCAATTATATAGAGTAAGATTCTTTAATTATGCTGGAGAAGTAGTGGATACAGATTATGTTTTATATACTGGAGATGCGTCCCCTTCAGGAGAAACATCAAACACCGTACAATACGTTTATAGTTGGGGAGATTCAGCTCAATGGACAAATGTAACAGCGGCTGTAGATGTTTATGAACAAAGAACAACTCTTGAATATGATTTAATATTCATAGAAAATGGCGGAAGTACCGTAGCTAATCTTGTTGATGTAGCTTACGAAACTAATATTTCAGCAACAAGTCTTACAACTACAAAAACCGGGTACACTTCTATAACAAGTTCTGATGGATGGTGGGATGATAGTTCGTTTACAGTTGATTGGAATTTACCTACATACATGTATAATCCAGATAATTGGGTATATGCAAAATGGGCAGGTAGAGAAAAACTTTATGATATAGCATTTCTTCCAAATGGCGGAACTGGTTCACAAGCATTACAAGGTATATATTATAATTCTACTGAAGCATTAAATCTCTTAAATACCGGGACTATTGCAAGATTTGGATATATTTTTGATGGATGGGCTTTAACCTCTACAGGTGCAGTGGCATATCTTGATGGCGCAAACTTTACAATGAATGTGACTGGAGATATCTTATACGCACACTGGACTCCAAAAGACGATGCTACTGGTTCATTTGGTGGTTTAACAAACGCAACACCTTCGTCATATACACCTCAGACAGTTAGTTATGGCGGAACAATAACAGATCCAGGATCTCCTATTAAAGATGGATATAATTTTACTGGATGGTCACCAACTTTACCAAGAACAATTACTATAGATACTTTATTCACAGCGCAATGGTCAGGTGTTCAAGTTACAGCGTCATGGGACACTAATGGCGGAGTACCTAGTTCATATGATGATCAAGTGTTTGCTTATGGTGGAACGGCAACAGATCCAACAAATGATCCAGTAGGACCTCCTGACTATCCAGGTTATCATTTTGATGGATGGTTACCAGGGATTGAACCAATTTATGAAAATACTACATATATAGCACAATGGACAGCTTACGTTTATGGCCGGTTCGATGGCTTAGTTGGTGCAGTTCCTACATCATATACTGAACAATCAGTTGTTCCTGGCGGAACAATAACGTCTCCAGGAACTCCTATTAAAGATGGATATATTTTTACTGAATGGTCACCAACTTTACCAAGAACAATTACTATAGATACTTTA
>Ga0307992_1001514_pt1 | contig 13694 bp, 10 predicted proteins | sample EllFjometagen133_FD_203162 | JGI IMG/M metagenome (GOLD analysis project Ga0307992, IMG submission 203162) | Marine microbial communities from Ellis Fjord, Antarctic Ocean - #133 | ecosystem: Environmental > Aquatic > Marine > Unclassified | place: Southern Ocean | collected 2014-10-08
TGTTATAATAATTGAAATAAGCACTGTAGATAAGAAAATTTCCAAAGAGATTGCAAATTATTACTGGCAAGAATTAGAGTTATATAATCAAAACTACAATGTAACTTCTGAAAAGCGGAAAAGAATTTTTATCGAGAAACGTCTAGCTGAAGTTGAGAAAAACATTGTAAATTTGGCTGATAAATTGAAGAAATTTATGGAAGAGAACAATACTATTCAATTGGAATCCCAAACAGAAGCAGTTGTATCTCTATATTCAGATCTTTTCTCACAGAAATTAAAAAATGATATTGAGCTTGGGATTGCAAAAAAAATATATAGCAAAGAATCTATGGCATTAGAGAAATTGGAGTTGATGAATAGTGAAATTGAGCAACAAATTAAGCAACTTGAGTATAATGAAAATAAAGATCTTAGCTACACATTGAACCTTAATGATATTCCTGTATTATCTTTGGAGTATGCAAATATAATGCTTAATCTCAATGTACAAAAGAGTATTTATGAATTCTTATATCCTCAATTTGAACAAGCAAAGATTCAAGAAGTTAAGGATTTCCCAACTATAAAAATAATTGATGAAGCTGAAATTGCCGGAAGACGTTCCGAACCAAAACGAGCTAAATTGTGTATTACAAATTTTATTGTAGCATTATTTATGTCGATTTTTATAGCTTTCCTTATAGATTTTATCCAGAGTAAAAAAGAGAAAGCAACTCAATTGAAGGAAACTTTATTCAATTTCTAAATGCTTAGTTTAAATTTCTTTAACCGCAATTTCAAAAGTATCTCGTTTCGTATGATAGGACTGTTATATGCAAAAGGGATCGTTCTGCTTTCTACAATATTTGTGGCTAGAAATTTAGGACCTGAGAATTATGGACACATTAGATTAGTATTAACACTATTCAGTCTACTGGGTATTCTTGCAGGTTTTCCAATGGAAAGAGTTGTAGCATCTTTAGTTGCTAAAAATCCTGATGAAAAGAAACAAATTCTGTATCATTCAATTATTTTTCTAACAGGTACTATTATTGTTGCTATAATAATTTTCTATACGGTACTATCAATTTTTAATATTATTAATGACGATATTGCCAAAAATATCTTTTTCCAATATGCTCCATTTGTTTTTGCATATGTCTTTTCATATATCCTAATTGCATTTCTACAAGGCTCGGGAAAAATAAAAGCTATGACCCTCGGAGAAATAATATATGGTTCTTTAAAAGCATTTTCGATAATTATTTTTGTTTATATCGCTGGTAATAAAGGATGGTTACCCGGGAGAGTTAGTGGAGAGGTATTAGCTTTTTTTGCTATGATAATATTGATTTTCGTTTATTTTAAGAAACTAATTAATGGACAAAATTTCAAGTTTGATTTTGATTTGATAAAGAAATTATGGAGATTTTATCTTTATCGTCTTACAGAAACTGGCTTAGCTTCTTTACAAGTAAATTTAGATGTATTCTTGGTTGTTTGGCTTGTGAATGATGTGAAGCAGATTGCCTATATCGGAGTTGCAAAGATGTTCTTAGACAGTTTTGGTTTATTTGGAAAATCTATAACATCAGGTTTATTCCCGACAATTGCAAAACTTCACAATCAGAAAATAATGTTCCTGAAACATTTAAAAAAAACTCAGTTTTATGCAAATATAATTTTTATTATTCTGTTACTTCCTTTTTTCTTCTTTGCAAAACCTATTGTTATTTTACTCTATAAAACTGAATATCTCCAAGCTATACCATATCTAAAAATTTTTGTTATTACCGCTTTGTTCCAAAATATTAGCTATATTAATGGTGGATATTGGTTAGCTGTAGGAAATGTAAGATTATCAACTAAGTTTTCTTTGATATCATTTGTTACCTATATTATACTTAGTGTTGTTCTGATGCAGTTCTATGATGTTTTTGGTATCGTTTTGGCAATTATGATATCAAAAATTGTTAATGCTTTGGTAAGTTCAAGATTAAATAGAGAGTGTATTGTATGACACAATTCGGTTGGATTTTTTCTACATTTGCAATTGTTATTATCTGTTTCACTTTCCTTTTTAAACGATATGGTAGATTCTGGCTTATCTCAATTCCGGCTACATTTATGTTTATCTATACAATATTTAATGTTTTAGGTGCAAACTATTTGTGCAGCCATTATCAGTACCATGAACTTAAATATATCATCGCGATCAATCTTGGTGTAATTATTCATACAATCGGGTTTGTACTTACTGATCATATCTTTAAGTTTAACTTCGAAACAGAGATGAAAGATTTTATTAATAAACCGATGAAAAATGAGAAGGATCAAATTTTCAAATTTATATTCTCCTTTGTGATTATTGTAATTGTTATTGTAACAGTTATTTATTTTAAGATGTTGGATTCTATTCCAATTGTTGAGCTTTTAAATTCTTCATCAAAAGTTTTAGAATTAGCCAAAACTAGAGAGATGGCAACAACTACATTTACAGGAAAGTATCACAGATATTCATTCTTCTTTAAAATACTTTTACCATATTTATCGTTGGTTGCAATGGCAGCAACATATAAGAATAGAGATAAATTCTGGAAAATTAGTTTCATTTTTCTTTTCATCTTTACTTGTTTTATGTTAATTGTTGATATTCAAAAAGCCCCTCTCCTTTTTTATCTTATTTCGATTATCTACTTACTTTATGTTCTAAACAAAAAAGTTGATGTAAAAAAATTAATTTTTGTAGGAATAGGTTTCATTATCATACTAATTATTATGTATTTATTTATTCTGGGTCTTGCAGGTAGGGGAATGGGAGTAGTCTTTACAAAAATCTCTATGCGATTGTTTATTGCTCAAACAAAAGGGATTTACACGGCATTTAAGGTATTTCCCAGTCATCATGATTTTTTATATGGGTTATCATTTCCTAATCCTGGTGGATTATTCCCATACGAACCTTTTGATTTAATAAAATATATTTTTAAGGAGATGTATGGTTATGGACGATTTATTGTAGGAACAGCACCGACACCATATTTTGTAGAATTTTATGTAAATTTCGGTTACTTTGCTATGATTGTTAGTATGCTAATTGGATCATTTATCATTCAACTAACTCAAATTATATTTTTGAGATCCCACAAAACAATAATAAATTTAGGATTATATGCTTTCTTATTAGTATCAATGGGAAAGTTAAGTATAATAAGTTCACTTTTTTCTTTTGGAATAAAATTTTTGATGTTGATTCTATTTGTTGGTATATATAAAGTTACAATAGTTACAGCAAGAAGGATAAATTTTAAGAGTAGTAATGAATAGTATCAATATAAGTACAATCTTATTGTTTCTCTAATAACAAAATAGAATTATTATGAAATTCTGGAAAACGATATGAAAAACTGTATATTTCACATTCCATGGAAGCCGGACGAAAAGCAGAATGTTGCTCCTGATATTCGTGTATTAAAAATAAGTAATGCTCTAAAACTAATTGGGTATGAAGTAGAGATCATTTGGGGATGGGGAAAAAAAAGAGCGTCTAGAATAAAACAGGTCAAGAATTTGATTAATAAAGGTGTAGAATTTGATTTTATGTATTCAGAATCTTCTACATATCCGACAATGTTAACAGAACCTCATCATTTACCAACATATCCATTATTAGATTTTTCTTTTTTTAATTTTTGTAAAAAAAATAAAATTCCAATAGGTCTTTTTTATCGTGATGTATATTGGAATTCTAAAGAAGTAATGAGATTTAACATTTTAAAGCAATGGTATTCAATTTTTTTTCATATACTCGATATTTATTTGTATAATAAGTTAATTGATAAACTTTTCATTCCTCATATTAAAATGAGAAAGTATATTTCGTTTCTTAAATCAGAGATGCTTTATACAAATTTGTATCCAGGTTCAGATTCAATTAATTCAAAACTAATTTTTAATAATAGTATTTTATATGTTGGAAGTGTGAATCCACAATTATATGATGTTTCACAGATGCTAAAAGCATTTCATAAAACTGATGTAAAATTAATACTATGTTGCAGAGAAAGAGAATGGATTCTTTTTAAAGATTATTATAATAAATATTTATCCCAAAATATTGAAATAATTCACCTAAATAGAAATAGTATAAAGGAAATTTATCAAAAGATTTCTTATTCAATTATATATCTGGAACCAAAAATCTATCGTAAATTTGCAATGCCTTTCAAACTTTTTGAGTATTTATCTTATGAAAAACCAATTATAACTTCCAAATGTACTGCTGTTAGTGAATTTGTAGAATTGAACGATATTGGTTTTCCAATTAATTATGATTCGACAAGTTTAAAGCAGTTTCTAATGAACTTACCATCAAAAAAAGAATATAAGGAAAAGGTTGAAAATATGAAAAAAATAATAAATGAAAATTTATGGGAATCAAGGGCAAAACAAATTGTTCAAGACTTAACATCGATTAAATGTTAAATCCTAATAGGAAAGTATGAAAAATAAGGAATCACTTAATAGTAGAAGAATCTTATTGAATTATTCTACGTTTAGAAAAAACTACCTGGCGGGAGTTGCAGTTTATTCAAGAGAAATGCTTATTGAAATTATTAATAAAGATAGTGCTAATAAGTATACAATTGTGTTAAATAAAGAGGTTATAGAATATTTCAGAGTTAAAAACATACTTAATATAGAGATAATTGAATTGGGTAGTTTGTTTAAAAAACCGGTTTTTAGGATTTTTTTTGAAATTTTTATTTTACCACTTATAATAATTTCAAAGAAAATTGATTTGCTTTTTACTCCTTATGTCTCTACCTCAATTTTGTCTCCATGTAAAAAGATTACGGTAATTCATGATATTATGCCGCTAATAATGAAAAAATATTCGTTCGCTAGACAAAGTTTTGTTCGAGTAATGATGTACATTTCGATGAGATTTGCAGACAAGATCATTACAGTTTCAGAAAGTTCGATGAATGATCTTAAAAAGTATTATCCGAAATTTAAGGAAAAAGTATCATTCATTTACAATGGAGTAAGAAAATTTGATAGCGGTTTTGATTCAAGCAAATTTACTGAAAAATATAACTTCAAGTATATGTTATTTGTTGGTACTCTTCAACCTTCTAAAAATCTTTTGAGGTTAGTTGAAGCCTATGGAAAAATTGAGAAGAATATAGATGAGAAACTAATTATTGTCGGTGGAAGGGGGTGGCAAGTTGCTGATGAACTTAATATTCTGATAAAAAGATTCGAGCTGAAGGATAGAATTGTTTTTACAGGTTATGTTGAGTATGAAGAACTTATTGCTCTTTATTCAAATGCATCTTTTCTTGTGTATCCTAGTTTATATGAAGGTTTTGGATTTCCTCCTCTGGAGGCTATGCAATACGGAACTGCAGTTCTTGCTTCAAATCAAGCTTCTATACCCGAAGTATGTGGAGATGCTGCTCTTTTTGTTAATCCTTACAGTATAGAGGATATAAGTGAAAAAATGATTCTCCTTTGCGAAGATAAAGAACTTGTTTCGAATCTTGTTAGGCTTGGATTTGAACAAGTTAATAAGTTTAACTGGGGAGAGAGTGCTGATAAAATGTTGAGAATATTTAATAATTAAACTTAATACTCCTTGAAGTATTAGGATTTTCATAGTTTTTATCATTGAGGGGAAAATGAAATTTTCAGTATTAATGTCAGTTTATTATAAAGAAAAGGCTGAATATCTTGATGCCTGTTTAAAAAGTATAGAAACTCAAACTCTTTCACCAAATGAGATTGTATTAGTTGAAGATGGACAACTCAATGATGAATTATATCAAATAATTAAGAATTGGAAAATGAGACTTAATATCAAATCTATAAAATTAAAACAAAATTCAGGTCTTGCCACAGCTCTTAACTTGGGTTTAAGGGATTGTAGTCATAATATTGTTGCACGAATGGATACTGATGATATTTGTGTTCCTGAACGATTTGAAAAACAAATATCATATTTAGAAAATCATCCCGAAATTGATATTTTGGGTTCACAAATTGCAGAGTATGATGAGAATATGAATAACTTTCTTCATTTTCGTAATTTACCCTGTTCGCATGTCAGCATTCTTAAATTTGCAAAAACAAGAGTCCCTTTTAATCATATGACTGTTGTTTTTAAAAAAGATCAAGTTCTTGAGGTTGGGGGATATGCTGAGCATGTAATAATTATGCAGGATTGGACATTATGGGGTAAACTTCTCAAGAATAAGCGAATAGCTGCTAATCTAAATGAAGTCTTAGTAAAAGCCAGAACAGGGAATGAATTGTTTCAAAGACGCCGTGGATTAAAATATATAGAACATGAAACAGCATCAATAGCTTTCTTATACAAAATCAGGTTCATTGGCTTTTTTTATTTTATTTTTAACATCTTTATTCATTCTCTAATCAGATTGTTACCGGTAAGAATAATTAAATTTTTTTATTCCAAAATATTGAGAACAAAAAATAAAACTATTAACAGTTCTAATTGCGCAGATAAAAAAAATAAATAATGAAAATCCTAACAATCATCGGAGCCAGACCACAATTCATAAAAGCAGCGGCGGTAGGCAGAGAAATTGCGAAACATAAAGATATAGAAGAAATAATTGTTCATACCGGTCAGCATTTTGATACGAATATGAGCGAGATCTTCTTTAAACAGATGGAAATTCCAAAACCTGATTACAATCTGGAGATCAATAGTCTATCACATGGTGCAATGACAGGTAGAATGATAGAACGGATCGAAGAAGTACTATTCCATGAGAAACCTGATTGGGTATTGGTTTATGGTGATACGAATTCTACTATAGCCGGTTCTCTCGCTGCAAAGAAATTACATATTAAAGTTGCTCATGTAGAAGCTGGATTACGCTCTTACAATAGAAACATGCCGGAAGAGATCAATAGAATCCTAACAGATAAGATCAGTGATATATTATTTTGTCCGACAGATACGGCAGTACGAAATTTGGAACATGAAGGAATCGGAAAAAACTCCCTTGCTCGAATTGTCAAATGTGGAGATGTAATGCAGGATGCTGCCCTCTTATATTCAGACTTGGCACAAAAACCAGAAATGGATATTCCCAAACAATTCATCTTAGCAACAATACATCGTGCAGAAAATACAGATGATCCTAAACGTTTAACATCAATATTTAATGCTCTTGTTGAAATTTCTAATGATATCCCGATAATTCTTCCACTTCATCCACGCACCAAAAAAATAATTGAAAATTTAAAATTTAAAATTGAAAATTTAAAATTGGTAGAACCGGTTGGCTACCTTGAAATAATCTATCTTTTTAAAAATTGTTCCTTGGTAATGACCGATAGCGGGGGGTTGCAGAAAGAAGCATTTTTCTTTGGAAAACCATGTGTGACCTTAAGGGATGAGACCGAATGGGTTGAACTTGTGGAAAAAGGATTTAATAAAATTGTTGGAGCTGATGAAAATAAAATTATTTCCGATTACCAAGAAATGAGCCAAATTAAAAAAGACTACAATATTAATTTATACGGAAATGGTGAAGCTTCAAAAAAAATTATTACTGAATTATTGAAATGATGTAAACGTATTTAAATATACATCTTAACTTTTTAAAATGCCCTGATTATTCAGGGCTTTTTTACATGTAAGAAAAAAAAGTTCTTGACAGTTAGATCCATAGTGTACCACTTGACCCATACAGTGAAACAGAAGGAGGTAAAATGAAATTTGATGAAAGTACTCCAATCTATCTTCAAATTAAAAAAGAGATAGAGAATGCGATAATTAATAAATCCATCGAAGAAGAAAAAGCAATTGATTCAATTCGCATTATGGCAAAGCAATACAGATTAAATCCGCAAACTATTTCCAATGCGATTAGCGAGCTTCTTAATGAAGGAATTCTATTTAAGAAGAGAGGAATTGGCATGTTCGTGGAGAAAGGTGCACAAAAGAAATTAAAAGCAAAAACTTATGAGGAATTCGTTGAAACTGACCTACAAAATATGGTAACAAAAAGTAGATCACTTGGCATTTCAAAAAAAGAACTACTTAATTTGATTGAAAATTCCTATGACAAAGGAGGGGAGAAGTGATACAAGAAAATGTGATTAAAGTAAATAACCTGACAAAATATTACGGGAAGCTCAAAGCACTTGATAATGTTGAGTTAGAAATTCCCGAGGGAAGAATTATTGGTTTACTTGGCAAAAATGGAGCGGGTAAGTCAACTTTTATGAGATGCATTCTTGGTTTCTTAAAACATGAAGGAGAGATTGAAATTTTGGGAAAACCAATAAAAAGACACCAGGAATCAATACATGAAAATATAGCATTCATTCCTGACGTGAACAGTTTGGATGACAGATTAACTGTTAAGCAAACAATGGATTATGTCTCTGCAATAAATAGTTCTTGGAATAATGAAAAAGCTACAGAATTACTTACCAGTAGTGATCTCAAACCAAATCAAAGAGTTGGAACTCTTTCCAAAGGTATGAAGACAAAACTTTATCTTCTCATTACACTTTCTCTGGATGTGAAGGTTTTATTGTTAGATGAACCTACACTTGGCCTGGATATAGTTTTCAGAAAAGAATTCTTCAATACGATTCTCGGTGAATTTTACGATGAAAATAAAACAATCATAATTTCTACACATCAGGTTGAGGAAGTAGAACAGATTTTACAGGATATAATATTCATCGATGAGGGAAAGATTATTCTTAAGCAGGATATTGAAGAGCTGAAAAATCAATATTCAATTTTCACAGTTCCTTCAGATCAAAAGGAAAAACTTGAGCAGTATAATCCTAAAGTAATAAATAAAACTTTAGGTCACGTTAGTGCAGTATTAGATAGCAAAATCGAGATTACAAATGCTGAAGTAAATAGACCTACACTTTCAGATCTGTTCATGGAGAAAGTAGGAGGTTCAAAATGACTAAATTTAAAGCACTCATCAAAAAAGACTTTCAGATAAGTAAAAAAACACTCATGATCCCATTATGGATCACAGCCGGATTCTACCTGCTGATTCTCTTAATTACTGCTGTTGCATATTTCAGTGGAGATTTAAATCTGAATCTTGGTGATATTCAGGGAACACCACCTTCCGAGATGATAAATTACATTGCAAATCTTGCGATAATGGGATTTCCAGGACTTATTAGTTTGATTTTCATAATAATTCTTACTCAAGGTGCATTAAATGAGAATATAAGAAACAATAGCGAATTATTTCACCGTTCTCAACCTGTTTCGATCTGGTATCAATCAGCTTCCAGATATATTGTTGGAATTGCTGGAAATTGGTTTGTACTCTTTGCTATTGCTATCTTTAATTTCATAGTTGTAGCAATAATATTAGCTGTATCAGACAAATTTATTTTTGGAACTGCTTTTGCAGGAATGTTGCAATCTGTTATTTCCTTTATGAAAACTGGGTTGATCATTGGAAGTTTAACGTTTTTCTGCTCAGCAGTGTTCAAAGATAAAGCTTTTTTGCAGGGATTGGCTATTATAGTGGGAGTTCAATTCCTATTTATAATTCTCAATGCGCTCATGCAGTGGCATCTTCCACTTCCACTTAGCTATTTAATGAAATTAATAAATGCATCTACACCTACATCTATAGAACCAGAAGTTTTTAGTGAGAATGTAAGCTATTACATTAATGAAGTTTGGAAAAGAATTTTAATTAATTGGAATACTTTGTTACAAATTGGTGTTAGCGGAGTTCTGTTTGTAGGGGCAACGTTGATATATAAAAGTAGAGAGATCAAATAGATCATAGGAGGAGAAATGATGAAATCTATTTTAGTTATGATTATGGTAACGGCAGTGTTAACGCTGTCGGCGGTTACACAGGATGTTCTTGTTAAAGAAAAGAACGTAACTTTAGAATTTGAGAATATTCACATTAAAGATATTGAATTCATCGATGGAAATAAGATCGAAATTGAACATACCAAAAATACTGATGTGGAAATTGTAAAAGAAAAAAACAAAATAATCTTTAAAGCAGATAAGACTGCCAAGATCAATCTATTATTACCATTAGAAAAGATATATACTTTTTTTGAAGATGGTGGAAAAATTGAATTTAATGAAAACAGGGTTACTATCATTGAAGGTGAAGAAAAAGTTGTTGAATTTCGTGATGGTGGATTATTCGTGACTGAAGATGGTGGGACAGTTGAGATCAGTTCTGAAGGTATTATTGTGAATGATGGAGATGAATTTGTCGAAGTCAGCTCACGCGGGATCATTGTGGAATCACCTGATGAAACACAGCATATTACTGGATTTTGGGGTCAACTTCTGGGTGGCGCAATTAACTTTATAACTAGACATTCAGTTGGTTGGATAGGGAATAATCCCGGTTTCATAATTAAACATATTATAAACGATGATGATTATGCTGGAGGAGTTAAAATGAATTTTGATTTTTCTGATGGAGATAAAATGACAAAAGAGTTTCATGAAACTTTCAATCCGATAAAAGGATGCAAACTTAATGTTCTCAACATTAATGGTAAGGTTGAGATAAATAGTTGGAAAGAAGATCATATCGATATTTCAGCAATTCTTGAAACCAATAAATCTGAAGATGAATTTGATAAAATCAAAATCGAAGTTATAGATGAAGATGGCTGCACAATTAAAACAACAACTTTGGAGAAGAATCCAAAAGTAAGTGTGCATTATGAGATTAAAGTTCCAAAAGGTGTAAAGATCAATGAGATCAATTCTACAAATGGTACAATTCTTATCATTGATTGCGAAGGTGACATGAACCTGGATACAAGCAATGGAAGAATTGAAGTGTTTGATTCAAAAGGAAAATTTATTGCAAATAGTAGTAATGGTGGGATTGAGTTTGTCAATTTGAGTGGAAAAGCAGAAGCTTACACATCAAATGGAAAAATTCGAGTTGTTAGAACTCCCGGATTCAAGAAAGGAGTTACTTCGAATGGAAAGATAACTCTTGAAATTGAAGAGAAAATGAAGAATGACATCTATCTTTCTACATCTAATGGTTCTATCAAGATATCTCTCGATCCGTCCTTAGATTTGAATGTTGATGCTTCTACATCCAATTCCAGCATTGATCTTAATGGGATTGAGATTACTACATCAAAATTCTCAAAAGATAGTGTATCAGGTAAGATAAATAGAGGTGGAAAGAAGATCACGGCTAATACCAGTAATGGAAGTATAAAGTTTTATAAACTGGAGAAATAGATGAAATCTGCAAAATTAAGAGTTTTAGTTAATAAAGTAAAAAAGTGTCTTTGTGAGTTTTATCAGCAAACCAGATGCTTGAAAACCTTTTGCTAATTCTAATCAACAGTATTGAATGATCTGTAACTCTAAAAAACATAGGAAATATCAAAACGACGTATCTTTTAATCGATTATTAATTTTGCAGAAATTGATAATAAGATAAATTAATATAAGGAGAAAAGTAAAATGAAACGAGGAATTGTATTATTAGTAATATTGGTATTTGCATTTACTTTGAATGCGCAAACATCAATCGCAGCAACTGATAATTTCATGGCTGTTAAATCAAATCCAGCAGCGATGGGAGTGGGAAATAGCGGCGGATTGACCTTTATAGGTAACTATGATAAAGACGGTTTTTATGAAGATTATTATTCAATCATATTCGGCGGGAATAATTTTGGTTATGTACTGGATAAAATTGGAGATAATAATTATCACCGTTTAGCAATGAGCAGTACGAAAACAGATCTATTGCCAAATGTTTACCTGGGTTTATCCTGGGATTGGAAAAATAAGTTTTTTAAAAAAGGTAATATCGAGGAATCGATCTTGATCCGCCCCACTGATTATCTCTCATTGGGAGCTGTAGTTCACGGCTTTTTCAAAGAAGAAACAACGTATGATCTTGGCGTAGCTGTAAGGCCTGTATTCTTTAATAGTAAGTGGATAGACAGGATAACATTTAGTGCTGACACAAATTTTGACAGGGATGATTTTACCAAACCGGTAGTTGGAATTCAAACAGAAATTCTGGATGGTATAAAACTTGGTGGTTCCTATAATATGGAAGCTGAAACAATCGGGCTTAATTTTGGAATTTCTTTCGGTAATTTTGGAATTGGCAGCACTTTAAACCAGGATGAAGAAAAGGAATTTACAAATGGTCAATACTACTTAAGTTCATCAGATAAGGCATTCCGTACAATTATTGGACAAAATAAGAATTACTTCCTGGATTACAAATTGAAAGGTGAGATAAAAGAGAAGAATCCGGTTCAAAAATTTGGACCGTTCAAAATTGTGATGTCAAAGGGGAAAACACTATCAGAAATAATTAAAGAGATAGAAAAATTTAAAAAAGATGAGAATGTAAAAGGTCTTGTTTTTAAATCTGGGAATTTCGTTGCCAGGTTTGCACAACGTGAAGAGTTGAAAGAAGCGTTCTTAGATTTTAAATCGACTGGTAAAAAAATAGTGTTTTATTATGAAGGTATAACTGGTGCAAACTATGCTTTTGCAGCTTCTATTGCTGATGAAATCTATCTTAACCCGATCGGTTCGATTGACCTGAAAGGTATTTCCGTGAATATGCCATATTTCAAAGATCTGCTTAATACTTTGGGTGTTGATGTTGTGAACCTGAAAAGTCATAAATATAAAACTGCTGGAAATTCGATCAGTGAAAATCACATGACAGATGCAGAGCGGGAAACTTATGAGGAACTTCTGGATGATCTCTATGCTGAGATCGTGATGATGATAGAAGAGGGAAGAGGAGATAAACTTACCAAATCTGTAGAGCAGCTAATTGATGAAGGACCATATTGGGATGCTGATCTTGCCCTGGAGCTGGGACTTATCGATGGCGTGATCTACGAAGATCAATTGGAAGACCAGATCAAGGATAACTTCCAATCTGCCAAAATAGTAAAAAAATATGATAACAATATTGCCACAACCAAATGGAGTACACCCAGAAAAGAAAAGATCGCACTCATCTATGCTGTTGGTAATATCCATTCCGGTGAAGGAATTCCTGGAAAATCTATCGGTTCTGTAACAACTGCTAAAGCTATTAAACAAGCTCGTGAAGATAGACGGGTGAAGGGAATCATAATTCGTGTGGACAGCGGTGGTGGCTCAGCACTGGCTTCTGATGTGATCGGAAGAGAGGTGGAATTGTGTAACTCAGGGAAAAATAAAAAACCTGTTATCGTTTCTATGGGTGGTGTTGCAGCCAGTGGCGGATATTATATTGCCGCTAAAGCTGATAAAATTATTGCCCAACCAAGTTCAATAACCGGTTCAATCGGTGTTATCGGTATATTCCCTGTATTTGAGCGATTGTATGAGAAGATCCACGTAAACTGGGATACTGTAAAAAAGGGTGAACATGCAGATTTATATTCAACTCACAGATATCCAACTGATGAAGAGAAAAGAATCGGTGAAGAATCTATTCAGCACTTCTATGATAGATTTATTACCTTGGTTGCTGAAGGACGCAATATGTCGAAAGATGAGGTGCATAAAATTGCTCAAGGTAGAGTTTGGACAGGAAAACAGGCTTTCGAGCGCGGACTGGTTGACGCTTTAGGTGGAATGGATCTGGCAGTGAAAGAGATGAAGAAAATAGCAGATCTGAAACATGAAGTGAAACTTGTTGAATTTG
>Ga0307992_1001515_pt1 | contig 13693 bp, 18 predicted proteins | sample EllFjometagen133_FD_203162 | JGI IMG/M metagenome (GOLD analysis project Ga0307992, IMG submission 203162) | Marine microbial communities from Ellis Fjord, Antarctic Ocean - #133 | ecosystem: Environmental > Aquatic > Marine > Unclassified | place: Southern Ocean | collected 2014-10-08
GCCAACGGTACGGAAGCGAAGGCCGCAGCCAGCGCGATTGCGAATTTCGTCCGAGAGCGCAAAAAGATTACGCTCTTGGCAATGGGTGCCGGCGCAGTCAACCAGGCGTTCAAAGCGTGCGCCATTTGTCGCGGCCTTTTGGCTCCGGAAGGCTTGCTGCTTTTCATCATTCCCGCCTTCGGTGACGAGTTCGTTGACGGCAAGCAGAAAACCATCATGAGGTTTATCCTCTCGATTCAGCAGGGGTGAACCATGCAGATAACGAAAGAAGTAAGGTTCGAAGCGGCACACGCATTGGCGAGTCTCCCAGCCGGGCATAAGTGCGCTAACGTCCACGGTCACAATTACGTTGTTGGTGTTGAGATGTTCGGTGAGCCGGACGAAGACACAGGTATGGTTGTCGATTTCGGCAAGATCAGCAAAACGATTCGTGACAAGTACGACCATGCGTTGCTCTTGCACGAAGATCATCCCATCGCGCAATTCTGGAAGCAGCTCCAGTTGCCCAATTTTACGGGCGCAGCTCGTGAGCCGCTTTCGCTCATTCATTCGTGGCTGTTGCACCAACGGCTGGTAATCCTTCCTGCCAGCCCGACCGCCGAGAACTTGGCCGAGGCGATCCGTAAAGATTTGTCTTCGGCGTGCGGTGAAAATGTTGTCGTGACGCGCGTTACGGTTTACGAAAACGAGTCGGCAAATGCGACCTCCCACATTTCCGAAGAAGAAGCCAATGCGCGTAAATGAGAAGTTCGTAAGTATCCAAGGCGAAGGCCCGTATATGGGTTATTGGTTTTCGTTCATTCGGTTGCAAGGTTGTAATCGACGTTGCGTTGGTTGCGATACTGGGTATGCGCAAGCCGCAGAAGGCGAAGGCAAAGAAGAAGCGATCGAAGATGTGGTTGAGTGGGTTATGGCACAAGGCATCCCTCGTGTTGTTTTCACAGGCGGCGAGCCGATGGTGCAACGGGATACGTTGCTTCCGCTCATTGAGCTTTTATCAAGGCATAAAGTACAGATCCATTTGGAGACGAATGGTGACTTTGCGGACCCGCACAGTAAGCGGCTATATGCGTTGTGTGACGTTGTTGCAGTCAGCCTCAAGAGCGCCGTCACTCCGATAGGGCTTGCTTTTAGAGATGACGCGGTTGTCGAACGTGCGGTTGCGTGGTCGACCTGGGGCCCGAATGTTCTTGGCACCTGGTACTTGAAGTTTCCGATTCGCACAGGGGCGTTGGAAGAGTACGGTGCGCACCTTCGGGAACTGTTTATTAAGTTACGCGGCGTGTCCGTCGTTGTCATGCCGGAATCAGACCCCAGTGACAGTTTGGAGATTATGGCGAGCGACTTGAAAACGCTCATTGAATTCACAGAACAGTTCCCACATATTCGCGTTCTGCCACGGCTGCACCGTATTGTGTGGGGAAACAAGCGAGGAGTTTGAGATGCGGATTTTGGATATTGGCGATGGTGCTAAGTTCACAGTGCCTGGCGGAGGTGCGGTGACTGTCAATGGGACAGAGTATCAGTTTGCGCCCGATGTGGCTTATTCTGTTCTGCGCACGCCACAGATCGCAGGCCAGGCGCCGTTCGTTACGATCAGCGACCATATTGGCGGCCCGTCCGCGCTCTTTACGGAGAAGGAATTTCTCACATCGTTCGCGGAATTCCAGGTTACTCCGCTTCCGGCCGGTGACTTAACAACCGAAGAAGGCGTTTTGGGTGTCGCCGCCGAAGTCGCCGCTTTGGCAAAGGAAGAGGTTGCTGCGGATATCGTCGCCGACGAGGCTAAAGCAGATGAGGAGGTCGCCAAAGCCAGCGCGGAGGACGTCCCGGATAACGTGACGGCCATGCCCACGGCCAAGAAGGCCAAGAAGGTCGAGCCGGTCAAGGTTCCCGAACCGTTCGATACTGTGTTTCTCGTTGTGCGGCGTGCCAACGGCGCAGTCGAGGCTATCCTCGATGTGCAAGGCGTTCCGTTCGTGCGCAAGGCGTCGCTGCAGGATATCATTGCCATGAGCGCGTATGTCCAGGTTGACGCCGCCACGGAGTTGACTTCGCGGCGTGTGACGATGAAGATGCTTGAACAAGCAGCCGCGATACACAAGGCGAAGAGTGGCAGCGGAATCCTCACCCGAAGGTAGCCAACAATGGAACAGTTATTTCGCAAATTTCTTGAGCACTACGGTGAAGATGTTACACGAGAGGGGCTGGTAGACACTCCCGATCGTATGACTCGGATGTACAAAGAATTGTTCTGCGGGTTGCATGACCCGCCCCCGGACATCCGTATTTTTACCGAAGAAGGCAATGACAGCCTTGTTGTAGTGAAGGACATTCCTTTCTACTCAGTTTGCGAGCATCACATAATTCCGTTCTTCGGCACCACGCATCTCGGATACTTACCGAAAGACAATCGGGTTGCGGGGCTTTCCAAGTTTGTGCGAGTAGTGCGGCATTTCGCAGCTCGGCCACAGATACAGGAGCGTCTCGTTTCCCAGATTGCTGATTTCATCATGGAAAAAGTCAAGCCGAAGGGTTGTGTGGTTTACATGGAAGCTCGGCACCTTTGCATGGAAATGCGCGGAGCAAGGGCGCCCGGTACGATAACTGTAACTAACGCGATTTGAGGGCACATTGACAAGGATGAGGTACTGCGTTTGATGGGTGTTTTCTCAGGCAAATAAGAACTAAACATAGCACCAAGATATTGTAATAGTTGGAGGATTTATGAGCACGGTATTACTATTCTCAGGCGGCGTTGATTCTTACGCGGCTTATCATTACTTGAAAACACGCAACGCCATAGGTCCAACACTGTTGTATCTTGAGATGGGGCACAGGTACCAGGCCGAAGAATTGAAGGCCATTGCCACGCTTGAGGGAAAAGGGCTGATTTCGGCTGTTCAACGGCGGTCTGGTTTTAAAGGACTCGGGGATGTTGAGCATAAGGATGGGTTTATTGCTGGGAGAAACGCCTTCCTTATATTGGCTGCGTTGGAGCTAAACCCTGACACGGTTGTACTCACCGTGCAAAAAGATGAGACCGCGCTTTCAGACCGAAATGCTGTTTTCTTTGGGCTCATGAGTACGCTAATGTCGCAGCAATTAGGAAAGCCGGTTACCATCACGACGCCGTTCTGGGATATGGACAAAACGGATATGGTTTGGTTTCTGAAAAACAGCTGCTCTCCGGAAATTCTGGCAGGCTCCTTTGATACTGTTGCGTGTTACAGACCGAAAGATGGGAAGCCTTGCAATGATTGCGCGGCGTGTGTTCGGCGTGCGATCGCTTATGCGAATAACGATTTGTGGGAACTGGACGCGCAAACAGTTTGGCGCGGATCCATGATGCAGGTTTATTTGCTTGCTTGTGAAAGTGATGATTCAAAGTATTCGGTGTATCGCAGAATACGAACAGTCCGAGCCATTGAGCGTGCGGTAGCCAAAGGCCTGTACGAGACAAATAGTCTGCTCGCGGCCGCAATCGAGAAAGCAAAAAGTTGGGAGCTATTGAATGACCATCATCAAGGCTGAATGGCTACTTACTCGCAGATGCAACCAAGCGTGCGCCTACTGCGGTATTCGGCGAATACGCGATGAAATGACGCAATCGCAGATGCGGTACGGTATCGACGCATTGAAAGAATTGGGTTGTTTGTTTATCGCCATCTACGGCGGCGAGCCGATGCTTTCCCCGTTGCTGCTTCCGATGTTAAAGTACTGCAAAAAAGTCGAGATGCTGAATACCGTGATCACCAACGGCTCTTTGTGGCGCACGGAAGACACGCCGTTGCTTTTGGGTTCTGGTTTGGGAAGTGTCACAGTGTCGATGGATTCACTTTCTGCGTTGCCGGGCGACACTAAGTACGATGCGCAGCGCCGTGCGGACGCGATGCGTGTGATGGACGACCTGGAGCCTTACGCGCGGGATTTCCACCGCCTGGGTAAGGTGCTTGATCGGGAGGTTTCTGTCACAATCACCCCGCGTAATTTGGATTCGATCGTGGAGCTTACGGAATTTTGGACTTCCCGCGGGGTGTGGGTGTCCTATGATTTCGTGCATGTGGGCTCGCACCCAGGGACTAAGCGAGCAAAGGCATACTATCCGAAGTGGACTCAAGAAGCAGACGAGCGTGCCAAAGTTCATGCGATTGCGATCGCAGTCAAAAAGATCGGCAAAGAAACAGGGCGAGTGCACACATCGGATTCAGTGCTCAAGCGTTGGTCAAAGTTTTACGACAACCCTATTTGGCACTGCTCTGTGCCTGCGTGGGTTTCCGTCGATTGTGACGGCTCGATGCTCCCATGTGATGACCTTGAAGATGAGCGAGTGGCTGATATCAAAGTTTGGCAGCTCAAGGATAAATGGCTTACATTTCATGAGCGGTGGTTGAAGGCCATCGAGAAATGTCCGGGCTGTTTTTGGTCGGCCCACATCATGAGTGAAGAAATGGTTGGCTCGCCGGAAGGTCGGGAACGTTTTTTACACGGGAGGTCGGCGGGAAAGCCCACGGTTTCAACCGTGGGATGAAAGCCGACACAATAAGTGCTTGACAGGCATCGAATAAAGGATTAAGGTTGTTTTTATGGACAGATGGAGACAAAGTAAAACGTCCGTACACAACATCGGGTATCACCTTATCTGGTGTCCGAAGTACCGGCGTAAGGTTTTGGTGGGTCCGATTGAAGAACGGCTTGGCCAACTTTTGAAGGAAAAAGCCGAACAAATCGGAATCTCCGTCGAATATCTTGCCATCATGCCGGAGCATGTCCATTTATTTGTCAAGGCACGTCCCGTGGACAGTCCGCAGCAGATCATTCATGCGTTGAAAGGATACACGTCGAGAATATTGAGGCAAGAATTTTCCTCCTTGCGAACAAGATTGCCGTCTCTGTGGACTCGGAGCTACTATGTTGAATCAGTTGGGCACATATCAGAGAGCGTAGTTAAAAAATACATCGAGGAGCAGAAAAATAAATGATTCTTACATATAAAATAAAGCATAACAGCAACTTGATGCTTGAATTGGAAAAGGCCAGAAAAGTTGCTTTGTTCGCTCTTAAGACAGGAAGCCTATCGTCGGCTTCTGTTAAGCATCTAGGCTTGAAGTCCATGATTGCCAACCAGATACTTAGAAAATACGGAAAGAACAAGAAAATAAAAAGGGTATCTAGTGTCAACTTAACCATCCCAAATCAGGGGATCAAAGCGAAGGAGAATGTTCTATATATTCCATGCCTAAAGATCAGTCTTGAGTTTAATAAGTCTTTTGAGAAGGTCAACCAGATCGAACTAAACAAGGAATATGCCTTTGTTTCCGTAACGGTCAAGGAGGCTTCCGAGATAGAACCAAAACAGTATCTTGGTATTGATCTAAACGCGACTGGGCATTGTGCGGTTGTGGCAAACGAGACAACCGGTAAGGTCTTGAAGCTCGGTAAAAAAGCAAACCACACTCACCTAAAATATAAAAACGCGAGAAAGCGGTTTCAAAAGAAAGCTAAATATATTCTCGTAAAGAAAACCAAGGGTCGGGAGAGTAGGATAGTTCGAGATTTGAACCACAAAATTAGTAGGAGGATTGTCAATGAGGCCGTAAGTCAAAATGCCGGTATAGTCATGGAGGATTTGAAAGGTGTTCGTAAGACAAAGAAACAAGCAAAGTCATTCAAGTATTCCTTGCACAGTTGGTCTTTTTTTCAACTAAAACAGTTTGTTGAGTACAAAGCCAAGCTGCTCGGAATACCGGTTTTCAAGATTGATCCACGCTATACAAGTCAACAGTGTAGTCGTTGTGGACTTCTCGGAAACAGGAATGGCAAATCATTTAAGTGTCCTGCTTGTGGACACGTTGAACATGCTGATGTGAATGCGGCTTTCGTCATCGCAGAGCGTCATACAGGCATAGTTCGATTGCCGGTGGTAAGAGACATCGGCAAGGGGAGCACCGATACCCCTGAAAGGGCAACGGTATGAAAGCATCCGACCCTAGAACCCCACGAATTTATTCGTGGGAGTATGTCAGACGGGAGATGAGATGAACATCGCGGTAGTCAAAAAGTTTTCGATGCGGCGTACGGAGTTTTTGCAACGCCGGCGTCCAGATTTGGCGATACTTCGCGCATTTTTGCTTGAGTGCGGGCACACGGTCACGTTCGAGGATCCGGTTGGAGACTATTTTCAGGAACGGGGAAGCAGGTCCATATCCGCATACCCGGAGTACTCAGACTTCCAAGCGCTCTCCCAGTTCGAGCTTCGTGATTGGACTAAGTACGAGCTTATTTTGTGCTATGAGCTTGGTTCTGTTCAGATACTTGGCATGTTGGGTTTCGATGTTTGGTGGTTTTCGCACATGCTTTGGAATAGTCCGAGTAATGCAGAAGCTCGGAAGATAAAGGCGTTCGTCGCTTGGGCGTACGGCGTTATCTGCACCAGCAGTGAAGTCTTCGGCATGATGCAAGATGTCGATGTGAAGGCGGTGTACGCTCCGCGCCCGTATCGGCCTACTGTGGATGTGGACGCAGCGCATGGCACTAATGTTGTATGGGTAGGACGGTGGTCTTTCGGGCAGCAGAAAAGGTTTGATCGCCTTGTGCGGGTTGCTGAGGTCATGCCTGATGTCTTGTTTGACGCGTACTTGTCCGATACCGCGCCGAGTGTCGCATTTCCGATAAATATTCGTGTTCATGTGGGCGAGGTAGCTGCGCCGGCGCTTGCGATCGCAGGTGCATTTCTGAGTACTTCGGAATATGAAGTTGCTCCGATAACATTCAACGAGGCCGGGTTTGCCGGCACTCCGATCATTGCCTGGGATATTTTTGGCGCACATGTTTTCGGCGACACGGTGCGTGTTGTTGAAAATGAAGCGCAGGCGCAGCTTGCACTTCGTTCAGCATTGCTCGAAAGCCGTGACGATATGGAGCAAAGGAAAAAATTCTTCATGAGAAATTTGGCAAGGAAACCCACGGCTTCAGCCGTGGGAGGAATTGCCGCTCCTTTCTTTCAGCAAGAAGTTGACTTCTTCTGAGTGTATGACTATATTGCCAATATGGACATTCAAAGGACGATACCGATAATTCTTGACCGCAATGATCTCGTCAATAATACCGTTATTGAGTTCAATCGGTATCAGCATGTGATAAGCTCGGTTGGGTTCAACCACGGCAATCCTCTTCGGGCACTTGAATTGCACCATGCGGTTTATTACCAAACGCCGACTGCTTTGACTTCTCAGATGCGTTGCAGCGCTATTAGAGCGACAGCATCGGCTTATGCTTCTGCAAAGTCTAATAAGAAACCGGCTAAACGTCCGTTTGTTTTTCATAATCCAACAGCACTTTTTCTTTACTCCAAAGACTTTTCGTTTCGTCGAGACGGAAGTTTGTCTATCTCTACACTCAAGGGACGACAGAAAATTGGCTGGAAAATTCCTGAGCCTTTCCGTAAAGACTTTGATATTGCTAGAGATACTAAAAATATTAACAGTCTTCGTATTGCCCACGGCAAAGCTTTCCTCTGTATCACTTTGGAGGTTCCAGAGCCTAAAGGCGTCGTGCCTGTCGGTATCGATCTTGGTGTTAACAACGCTCTGGTTGCCAGTGTTAAAGAAAAAACGCTTTTTGTCAGCGGAAAATCTCTTGCCATCCGCAACACTAAAACTCGTAAACTTCGTTCTCGCTTGCAATCCAAACTTGCCGGGAAGAAGGCACAACGCCGCGATACCAGGTCGGTTCGTCGGGCGTTGAAACGGCTGTCCCGAAAGCAACATAACCGGAATAAAACTTTTTGCCGAGAAACTGCCGCTCAACTTTGTAAATGGGTTCCTGAACATGCAGTGTTGGTTTTTGAGGATTTGCACTTCAAGCCCAAGTCCAAAAAAGAACATATCCGCAAGGGAACCCGCAGAAGGCTGAATAGCTGGTTTTTCAATCTGATGATTGCATCGGTCAGGAATCGAGCCGAACGCGATGGCCTTGATCTCGCGTTCGTTAACCCCGCGTACACCAGTCAAATCTGCTCCCATTGCGGACTCCTCGGAATTCGCAAAGGACACAAATTTACTTGTCCGCACTGTGGTTGTGTCGCTCATGCCGATGTAAATGCCTCTCATAACATCCGGTTAAGATTTACTGTCCTACGGGGCAGTGGGCCGCTGTCAATCGGCCCTGAAGCCCTGCCTCCGGGTCAGGGCAAGCCCACGGATTTATCCGTGGGTAGTTGACTTCTTACTGGGGATTTGAAGGGCAAGCCGCGTGGTACTGGCGGAGTTTTCTTGCGCAGCAGGAAAGAAGCTGTAGAAAGGAGACGGAGCATGAATGAGTTGTTGCTTACGACAGTGATAACCGATCCGCAGAGTTCTGGCTTCCGCACGTATCTTGAGCCTTCGGCGAGGAAACACGGGCATCGATTTTTGCCAATCATTGTTCTCGAACACACAGGGCCGTGGCAGCACACGACGAAGATCCGTTTGATGATTGAGTTTTTGAAAAAAGAAAGCCCGCACACGCTTGTGATGTTTGTGGACGGGTATGATTCAATCATTCTTGCGGATCCGCGAGAGATTGTGAAAAAGTTCAAGGCCTTCGACACTACGCTTCTCATTTCAGGCGAAAAGAACTGCAGTCCGGATGAGAGTCTTGCGGGCGGGTTTTCATCTAACGGAACAGCGCCGTTTTTGAATTCAGGCGGGTACATGGGGTACGCCTATCGTGTAATAGAAGCGCTTTGCGAAGTGGGGCAGCAGCCGACGCCTTCCAGGTACGCTTACAGTGATCAGCGACGATGGATGGAGTATTATCTGCAGCACCCGCGGGGCATTGTGATAGACACCGAGTCGCAGATATTTTACGATGCTTCGACGCGGCGCGAAGATCGAGAGAAAAGCAAATATTATTTTTCTGGCGCGAATTGGGAAGAAGACATGAAGAAGGTTTACCAGAATCGTGCGTTTCTCGATGAGGAATTAGGCAGGGTGCAAGGTGAGATTTGCATTCACGAGTCTCGGATAGTTCATAAGGGTACGGGCGCGAGACCGTGCGTCGTCCATGTTAGCGGTCAGCTGTGCGCCTCTCTTGAAGTGCACCGTCCGTTTTGGGGGCAGCTTTGCGGATAGTTCTTGCCGGCGCAGAAGGTTCGAGTTTTGGGGCGTTGGAGAAAATGGGAGCCCCAAGTGTTTTAATGTCTTACTTGTATCTCAAGCGTAAGTCTGACGAAGCCGTAAGCGAATTGCTTGCCCGTGCCAAGAAAGAGAAAATGTGGATTATTTTGGATTCGGGCGCACACACGTTCCTTTCCAAATATTTGTGGTTGGATCCTCGGTCAGCAGAAAAGCGTATCAAAAATAAAGGCGAAGAAGCAGCAAAGGCGCTCGCAGAATTTGAAGCTTCCGGCGTGACTATCGGATCTGTCACGGAAGAAGCCGATCAGTATGTCAAGGACTACATTGAGTGGTTGGGGAAATTTGGCGGATACTTTGAGCAAATCGCGGAGTTGGATATTGGTCCTATCGTTGGGCAAGAACGTGTTCAGGAATGGCGCGACTGGTTTCTTCGCGCAGGCATTAGCATTATGCCTACTATCCATAAACACTATGACAAAGACACAAACGAGGAGCTTCCTATTGATTTTGGGGAGTTTTTGAATGGCGAGTATGAGTACGTGGGTTTGGAAAGAAACTGGTCACTTGATCGGTACACGCAATTTTTCAACGGCGACGACACGGGCGCTCGTCTGAGAAAGTACAAGACCAAGATTCACGGCTGGGCTATGACGAGTTTCGAAGCGATTCGGAAGCTGCCATTTTTCTCCGTTGCCTCCACCACCTGGTTGTCGGGCGCGCAATTTGGAACCACTTTCGTGTATTCAGGTATGGGTCGGATTCGCATGCACGATCATACGATGAAGGACGCGGTTCGGCCAAAGTTTCATGCGTTTTGCAAGGCGCACAATATAGATTACGATGCGTTCCTAGCCGATAAAGCGCAGGCTGTGAATGAGTTCAATGCCGCGCAGTGGGTTGCTTTCGCAAAGGACGAAATGAAGCGTGTCGAAAACGCGTATTGGCTTACGGCCAAGGAGCGCGACGCGGCGGCCCAGGAAGACAGGCTGATCGATCCGAATTCGATTGTTATTCGTCACGATCAGTTTGGTGTGGTAAAGGCGGGCGAGGACGCTCGGCTACTTCGCAATGTCCCCAGGTTCTGCAACACCTGTTATGTGCGGGATAAATGTCCTGAGTACAAGCATCATGGGACATGCTCATTACTTAGTTCTATCAATATTAAGTCAGGCCATGATTTGCGGGAAATCGTTTCGACGATGCTTGAGGTTGGTGCAGACAGGGTGCTGCAGGCGGCGATGATCGAGCGGCTGACGGGCGGGTATCCGGATCAGAATATTGGGAAAGAATTACAGCAGTACCTCAATATGCTAAAAACCGCCCGAGATATTTTTGATGACCGAGATGAAATTCTAGTTAAAGCCAAAGGCAAAGGCATTATTAGCCAGATTTTTGGCGGTATGCTGGGGTCGTCTGGTCCTGGGCACACACAAAAGCGTTCGTCTACGCAGACAGAGCTCGACAAACGGATTGAAGAACCGGAAGGCGTTTTCATAGACTCAGATGAGAATGGCGAGGATCAGTAACGGCGCAAGACGAAACTTTCTCACATTTCCCCTTTACATCTAAATTTTTTCCCCCTATCATACATACATAACAAAACACCCCCCCACCAACAAGATTGGTTGCGGTGTGGTTTTGGTCAAACAGAATTGAGTTGTAGTTTCAGTCAAACAGGCTAAGTGGTGCGTGTGCATTCGCGATGCACGATGTTGTTTTCTTCTTCTAAACATCACCCCACGGTCGGGGAATCCGACCGCCCAAAGCCGAGCTATACAGGAGATTTAGCAATGTTCGAAATGAAATGGAAAGACGTGGCAATCGCGCTTGCGGTGCTTTTTGGGCTGTACGCCCTTATTTTCGCCGGTTCATACACGGCCATCCGATTCACGACAGGAGATGCGGTTGTGGTCGCCCCTGTTGTCATGGATGAGGTTGTCGTGAGTATCCCCGAGATACGCAGTCTTGGGCCCGTAGTGACCATGGCCGGCTTGACAGTCACAGCGTATCATGCAGGCCCGGAGGAAGGCTGGGGCGACGGTTGTACGACGAAGGACGGTACGGATATCTGCGATGGTACGTGGCCAAAAGATAAGTGGTTGTGCGCAGCTTCTCCGGATGTCCTCAAGGTGTTCCCTTTCGGCACAACGATCGAGTTGAAGACGCTTTCTGGTTTTTGGTCTGCGCGTTGCGAAATGCATGATCAAACGAATACGCGATTCAGGAATCGCATCGATGTGCTAATTCCCAAAGGGCACAAAGGCCACGTGTATCCGCACACAATCGCAGCGACGGCGGTTCAGTAATGGGCACTTCACGGCGTTGGCGCATTGTGTGTGAAAATTGCGGCAAGGTATTTTTCCGTGTTGACAAGCCCGCCTTTTCAAAGAGTGCGTGTGACGTTTCGGAAAAGCCGGGAGTTTTCAGCGTTTCGTATCAGATTGTCGCTGAAAACGAAGACCCGTCCAAGTGTGAAATGTGCGGTGAATATATTGCGAAATATGTCACGAAATACGGGCACTATCTGCAGATCGCCGCAGACAATATCCTGAGCGACCAGTTTTGTGGAACAGTCGAGTTGGACCAAAAACGGCCGACTGATTTTGTAAAGCGTTGGAGAGCGAAAATATTCCAGGCCCCTACCGATGCAGCCGTTCGCGAGCAAACGGCGGGGTTGTGGTGGAGGAATTTTGAAGTGTTTCGTTGCCCTCGGTGCGCGGAGGGGCTCACGCAAAAATCGTGGGTTGAAGATGGCATACGGCATCTTCATAGCGACTGCTCCACGTGCGGGATGCTCAGTAAGATGCAGTGGAAGGAAGGGTGAAAACAGGATGGGGCACGGTGCCGAAAGACAAAGAGTACAAAGGCAAAAGAACGGATCTCCGGTGCCCGCTCTGTTCTTCGCCAATGGTTCTGCAGGATGCGAAGTTTGGGCCATTTTACAGGTGCGGCGCATACCCCAGGTGCCTTGAAAAAGTCGGGGCCGATAAAGATTCTGGCGCGCCGCTTGGTATGCCCGTGAAAAAGACGACCCAAGAGATTCGGACGCAGGCACAGGAAATGTTTGATCTGTTCTGGAAGTATCACGATTCGCGCGCAGACAGGGAGTGTGCGAAGAACACGGCGATTTTGTGGCTGGTGGCCGCAGCTGGCTTTCCAGAGTTCGACGGCAGTGTTCGTCGTCTAGATGTCAACGCCTGTAGGCAGGTGATTGCGCTTTGCGGCAAACGTCTGCAGAAGGAGCGTAAGCTTGCGAAGAAAAAATAAAGGCTCACATGTGACGTTTCGTGTTTCGCTTGCTCGCGGTTGGTTTTGTACCGTACACATTTTTGCAAGGCGCCGCGCATCAGATTGTGGAGGCCGTTTACCCAGAAGCGCGCATTGCGATCCAGAATTTCGTCCCGAACCGCGTTGCTATTTTGCGGCTTACTACGGTATGGCTGCTCGCCCAGTATGAGCCGCCGCCATTGCACGCGCCATTTTCGCTTTGCGAGAAGTTGGTGCAGATGCGCGCGAAGTCCGAGAAGCAAAAAGAAGACGTGTGATGCACAAAGTCCGAAGAGCACAAAGGAGGCGTGTGGTGCACAAAGATATTGTCTATACGACGCATGCGAAGGCGCGTATGGAAGCATTGAAAATTACAAAAGCACAGGTTGAAGAAACAGTGCTCGACCCGCGCCTTTTCGCGGAGCAAAACGGTGATCGAACACGACACGACAACCATCCCGTTGCAGTTGTGTTCGCAGAGAAGGAAGACATTCTCCTTGTTGTCACTGCGTTTCGAATTCTTCCTCAGGAGCGCGCAAAATAAGATGGCAAGAGCAACGGATATAGAAGGAGTGCAGAGATGGAAAACGAGCAGAAGAAAAAACTAACCAAAAAAGAAATCCAAGAAGGAAAGGCGCAGATTCGGCGTATGCATGATGTGCATTTGATCTATTTGCGGGATGCCGAAGGCTTGCCGCGCGTTACCAAGTGCGAGTTGTTTTGCAAGGCACACAACGGTTGGTGGCGATCGGTTATGCGATTTGCTCTGCACGTGAGCCTGCCGTGCTTCGCAGAAAAGGCTCGCATATCGCGATTGGTCGTGCGGTGTCTGCAGCTTTTTCAAACGGAGCAGTGGTTTGGTTTCGCCGAAATGGAAAGCATTCTCTATTTTGCACCGGCTCCCGCAAGCCAGCAGAAAAGTGGACCTTGCTTTGGACGTTGCGGTGTCGCAGGAGTATCCGATATACAAAGAACTAATACCTAGGAGACAATAATGGCTAAAGCGAAAAAGAGTCCTCCGGACGCGCAGACAATCGTCGAACTCCGGGTGCGGGACATCTTGCACTTGGAAGCATTTTCTTGTTCGCCGGATGGCGCACCGATGGTGGTGATCAAAGGAAAGAACGCCACCGGCAAGACTTCAGTGCTTCGGTCATTGGAAATGGCGGTCGGCGGCAAAGGAAAGTTTCCGGAAAAACCCGTTCGTCGTGGCGAGGAAGAAGGCGAGATCGTTCTTCGAACGCAGAAGTACACAGTTACCCGAACGATTCACGATAACGGCAAAAGTGAGTTGGTGGTTCAAAATG
>Ga0307992_1001516_pt1 | contig 13690 bp, 11 predicted proteins | sample EllFjometagen133_FD_203162 | JGI IMG/M metagenome (GOLD analysis project Ga0307992, IMG submission 203162) | Marine microbial communities from Ellis Fjord, Antarctic Ocean - #133 | ecosystem: Environmental > Aquatic > Marine > Unclassified | place: Southern Ocean | collected 2014-10-08
GAGGGCCTGGATAATAAACTTCTCGAGAAATATGAGGGAGCAATTGTAATATAAGTTCAAGGGGTCGAGGGAAACTGGAAACTCGGATATTATTAGCAGGTTTAGATGTAGGCTGGGTTGAGGCACGAAACCCAACAAGAATCTTCAGCCCTCAGCTTGTATACTGAAGTATCACGTAGATCAGGTAGATACCCAGCAGCCATGCCCCCTGCCACTTTCTGAATCCCCCCTTCTTGTTCATAAAAATGAATGTTCTGAATGAGTAGAGGATAATGAGCATGGCAGGAAAGTGAAAGATGAAAAAGTTTGGTGGTATGGAAAGTGGCCTGACCGCTGCCGAGGCCCCTATGACAAAGAGACAGTTGAGTACGTCGGCCCCAACGATATTCCCGACGATGATATCCGGATGACCCTTCCGGATGGATGAGAAGGCGGTCATGAGCTCCGGCAGTGAAGTGCCGAGGGCCACCATGGTGGCGGCTATGACATCCTCAGGTACACCGATTCGCAGCGCGATTTCCGCCGCCGCGGGAACGAGTATACGCGCCCCGGCAACGACCATAAACAATCCCCCCACAACCATTACCCAGCAACGGCCTGTATTCTCGATACAGGTATCGTCGTGACTCTCCTCACTGAAGACTGTATGTTGTCTGGACCACCTGTAGGTCAGGTACATATAACCCACAAGAAGTATGAGAAAAAAGATTCCCACCCATCTGCTCAGCACGGGGTGGCCGGACATTGAAACGAAAGCGTGGATGGAAATAATGACCAGCAGTGTGGCAACTCCCACCTGCACCCAGCCCGTCCTGTTTAGGATGAAACGATTAACCGGAATCGGCGCCAATATGCAGGCAAGACCGAAAATCAGTCCGGTGTCGGCGATTATGGAACCGACGCCATTTCCCAGGGCGAGACCTGGATTTCCCATCCATGCCGCCATTACTGACACGAACGCCTCGGGCATAGTGGTGCCGAGAGAGATAATGGTCGCGCCGATTATGATCTTGGGAAGGCCGGTTCGCTCTGCCAGCGCGACAACGCCGTCTATCATCCAGTCCGCGCCTATGGACAGGAGCGCAATGCAGATGACGATTAAGAGCAGTAGGAGAAGAGTAGGGGTCCCCGCCATCAGATTGTGGAGGACAGTTGCGTCCCATAGCCAGCGAAAAATTTCCATATAACGACCGTTTACTTCATTAAGAATAGGAGTTTACTGGATAAAAGATACAAAGTTTACGCCATACGCATATCATAATAATTCAACTTTCGCACCTGTTCTTGCTATCTGTCAGGAAAAGGCTCGAAAGCTCAGACGTCAATAGATAACAGGCCTGTTCCGCAGTACTATAATAACTTTTGATTCAGGCTTCAAGGTATTAGTAACATAATCCAGGTATTAGTTCCCGGTAGTGTAAAAGAAAATTCGCAATTTGAAGTATTGCAATAGGCCATCGATATCTCCCAAAAGGGTGTTAGCGATAACAAGTATGAAAGGAGAAAGAGCGATGTCCGGAAAAATTGATACATCGACGTACAAGAAATTATTACTGTATTTTATGAGAAAGGCAGATTCTTTATATTGCAGATTCCCAGCAGTACAGCTGCGGGGAATCTGCTTCTGTTGAGAAAAACTTCTGATTTTAGACATTTGCTAACCCCGCTGCAAGCAGCGGGGAATACACTCGTTGTTCAGTTCGATGCTCCAGTGGTTAAAAGAGAGGATGATGGAAATAGAGGCAGAGACGAAAGTGGGGGTAGCCAAGGGAAAGCACCAAACAGATCGGACAACCCATTTTTCAGGGACTCGGGTCCGGCGATTTGATACACGGTTGCGCATCTTGTATCTTTTGGTTTCCAAATTTTGCCAAGGCGAGCATATTTCCTTCTTTGTTACCAAGAAGAAGCGATCGTAGCAGGTGCCGATTCAGGTGGTTCGGGAAGCGTTTATTCGTGCCGCAGTGCTTTGATGGGGTCCAGTTGGGTGGCCTTGCGGGCTGGGAAATAACCGAAAAGAACTCCCACGGCCGCCGAAAACAGAAAGGCCACCAACACCATGCCCGGGGGTATCTATATTGGTTAGTCCTCAGTAAAGGTAACTATTCCAGATTTTTGTCGCTTGGATTTCCATGGGCACATAATCAGGGCCCACAGCCGCGCATCCGGACATGTTCGATAGTATGAACAAGGCCAGCAGTCCGCCAAAGTACCGGCACAACCAGCGGAGGTTCCTGTCCACGGATAACACAACGGAATTTTTTGAATTCATGCAAAAATCCTCAATCCCATGGATTACTCTTTTGTCATTGGCTGTAAAACGTTACCATGGGCCAGGGTGACCTTGGTCCAGGTTTCAAAAGGCTCGTCCATCGCCTTTGCGGGGGAATCACCGCCGGGTCTGCCGCCACCGTGCATCCCTCCACCGTGATTTGTTCTGCCCATGCCGCCTTCGGTGGGCTTGCCCATCTCATGGTTCATGTCTGTTTTTCCTGTCTCGATGCCGATCCCCAATGTCTTTCCCGGACCGAGAGCTGAAAGTGACGGGCCGGCCGTAAAGCAAATTTTAAATTCATACACAAACCGGCGGCCGTTCGGCTGTCCCGCACCGACCTCGATACCCGTCTGCCGAACCTGGGCCATGGGCATCGACAGGGGACCGGTGGTTTCCGCATAGGTGATATCGACGGCCGTGGGCCTTTTCAAGGTTGTACTCTCTTTTTTATTCCCCTGGCGGTCATCAGCCCCGGATTTCCTTGGAAGCCCCCGTGGACCGGCACCGGGCAGATGAACACCAAAAGTCTTATGCTTTTCACCGGCCGGATCAAGCCAGACGGTCAGCCCGGTCATCAATAGCTTCTTTTTCAATTCCTTATCATTGGTTACAAAACAAATGTAGACGGCATCGGCATCGTTCATCATGCGGATACCGATCTGCCTGTCCGCATCGTAATATTGAAAGGATGCCGGCCATTCGTCTTCCGAACCATTGATTGTCAAACCATCCCTGCACCAATGACTTGTCACATCATGGGCAGCACAACCGGTGCTGACCAGTGCAAGCAAAAATAGACCGACCTTGAGTGTATTGGTTCTAACGACAGACTTTATCATAATTATCCCTGATTCCTATAGGTCAAAAAAATTACCATAAACAGGTAATCGCTGATAAACACCATGGTTCAAAATATACCCCAGGAAATAATGGTAACTAACGGATGGTGCAGGATGACATCATATGCATCCGTGGTGTCGGATATTTTCGGCGTAACTATTTAATTGTCTGTATCGCGTACCAGACGGACGTAATTATAGGCCCGCTCGCCGCCTTCACCCAACGCGCCGCCTTCGTATTTGGTGTCAAAACGCATGCCGCCCGCTCCGTGCGAATCAGCGCCGCTATCGTCCACCGCCGTTCCGAAGGCCATATACCAGGCATAGTAATATTCCCGGCTGTCCCCGCCGAAGTAGGCGCTGGTGCTGGACCAGAAATAGCCGTAATCCGGGTCGTAGTCCGTCGTCCCGGACGGAAGTGCCGTAATATCGAAGAAGTCGGTATTGATGGCGGGGCCTAAATCATCCGCATCACCGGCACTGGGAGAATGGGTGTAGTCCGCGATGCTCTGGAGCTCTTTGATATTCGGCAGGCGCCAGTCGTCGTAGTTGCCCGTCGTGGCACTCTCGGCGTAAATCAGGGCGTCTTCCCAATCCATTCCGCTACCGTCGTCCGCCTGCTCCCACATCAGCCCCGTGGCATGGTCGGTCACCGTGCCGTCGTCATTGTCCTCGAAATCATTGATCCCATAGCTTGAATTTCCGCGAACGGCCCGGACGTAGTTTCCCCTTTGGCCGGAAACGAGGGCGGGATAGGCCTTGATATGACCGGTGCCATGATTCACGCCGAAAGCCGCATTCTCTTGCCCCTCCGTTGTTGTGCCAACGTAGAGCTCGGTCCAATATTGCTCATCTTTGCTCACGCTGGTACCGGCTATGTCGAAATAAGTTGTGTCCAGATAGGGCCAGCCCTCTGAAAAATTGCTGATCGAAAACAGCTCCTTGGTGATGGGCATGTGCCAGTCATCGTACCCAGCCAGTTCCAGCGATTCGCAGTACGTCTCTGCCTCCACATAGCTATAGCCTCCGCCTTGAGGACTGCTGGCATTTTCTTCAGGTGTCTGCTGCCACATCAGGCCGGTCACATTGTCGGAGACCGTGCCGTCGCCATTGTCGGTGTAGTTGAACTGATTGCCGACATACTGGGCATCCTGTCCGTAAAACGCTTCACCTGATTCAGGACAGGTGATTTTGTCACCGTTGTCGTCATAACAGGCAGTCTGGCCTGTATCCAGCAAAGGATAAGAGGCTTGGTCAAAAGTCTGGGCCGTGTCCATGTCTCGTACCAAGCGGACATAATTGTAGATACGAATAGCGTCCCCCTGGGGGCCGTTGCCAGTGGGGTAGTCGGCGGGGTCGCCCGATTTGGGATCGCTGCGCTGAGCCCCGGCCCCGTGGACATCCTGCCAGGCGCCATCCATATATCCCATGGCCCGACCAAAGGCGATATAGGCCCCGGCAGATCCGCCCGTTTCTTCGCTCCAGTTGGCGTGTGTAGTGCCGCTCCAATAGCAGGGGTAATCGTTTTCTCCCGCTTCGTTGGTGATGGACGTTGCGTTAAACACCGGGTCAATGGCCGCAGATGCCGTAGTCCCCGGAGAACGGGTATAATCCACAATGCTCTGCAGTTCTTTGACGCTGGGCAGACGCCAGTTACTGTACCCCAGGTAGTTTGCATCGTTTCTGGATTGAACCCAGGCAAGGGCTGCGCCCCAATCAAGCCCCTCACTGCTGTCATCCTGAGACCACATCAAACCAGTGGCATCGTCGGTGATGGTACCGTCGTCATTGTCCACAAAGTCGTTTTCACCGTACTCGGTATTGCTGCGCACATAGATGACAAAGAAAGTTTTGTCAGAACCAAAAAGAGTCAGCCCATAGCCCTTGATGCGGCCGTCGGCAAAGTTGACACCGAAAAGAAGACCGCCAGCGCTGGTGTCCACATACAGGTTGCTGGAGGCATACTGTGAATCAATAATGCGTTCTCCGGCATCGGTGTCCCCGTATGCAAAATCAAAATAGGTGGTATCAATGAAGGGAATCAGGCCGGCGGTGTCTTCGCCTTCATAGCCGCTGGGATCGACGCCGGTAAAATCGATGAGTGAGTAGAGCTCTTTGATGGTGGGCAGACGCCAGTCGCTGTAGCCGGCGAGGGTGAGCGCTCCTGCCCCGGCGACCGCCTCGTCATAGGTCAGCTTGTCGGTAGCATCGATATCACCGTCGCCGTCGCTATCCGGGCTCTGCTGCCACATCAGACCGGTGATATTATCGGTCACCGTGCCGTCGCCGTTGTCGGTGTAACTGGGTTGATTGCCATCGTATTGGGCGTCCTGGCCGTAATAAGATCCCGCTGCTGTGGGGCAGGTATCCAACTCGGCACTGTCACTATAGCATACGTTCTGGCCGGTATCGACAACGGCATATGCTGAAGCAAAGCTGACTGATTCATCACTACCTGAGTCACTGCTGCCGGATGAACTGCAACCGACAAAAACCATGAGTGTCAGTGACATCAAAATCATTCCTATAAAAATACCTCTAATTTTTTTCATCGTGTTTCCCCTTTTTACCGGTTTTTCGATCAGTTAATTCATCAGTTGTTGCCGCTGCCCCTTTCCTTATCCTCAGGTGGGGGGTTATCAGGGCGCAGGACCAGCCGATTGCCCTGCAGTTCACAGACCCCTGTCACCGTATCCCCGTGCGGGCTGACAAACTGCGCCGTATCCCCGGCACTCTTGCCTTCGCAGGCCTCATAGGCCTCCGGCGGCGGCCCCTGATGCCTGCCCCTGTGCCGCTGTTGATCGATATCCGCTCCAAATGCGGTCGTGGCAAAGAGGCCAAACAAAACAATGCCAATTATAAATTTTCTCATGGATTGATCTCCTTTCTTTGAAGTCCACATCAATTTTCTAAATGCTTTTTATTGCCGGGTTTTTCAATAGAATGACGACCAGAGGTTTGTTCTCGGCTCTGCCCCGGCCCCTTTCTTTCCGGTCGCATATCATATAGATTCATCTTTTTGATTTGATCCGCAGTAAGAATTTTTCCAAGGGCCAGGCGCGATTCAACGTTCTGAACAAACAGTTTACCCTTTACATCTGAAATTTCTTGCGCGATTTTAAGGACGGCCGTATCGTCAATCCTGTCATTGGAAACCGCCTTATCCAGTTGCAGATGCAAGCGGTCAAGCTGCGCTTTCAACACCAGATGCTTTTCACGAAAAGTAAAATCGGTATCCCTGATCAGTTTAATCTGGTTTTCTGTAAGTTCCAGGTTTTGCGCCATTTGAGGGTTCCGCCAGATACCAAGGATCGGGCCGTGGTGGACTTTCATGTCAAAGCCCTTGCCCTGCCATTGGTCACCTTGTGCTCCTGCCAGAGCGAGTGCCGGAATAAAACAGACCATGATGAGAAGAACAATAACACCGGTGGTAAATTTTTTACTCCATTTAGAATTCATAGTGTATCTCCTATAAAGTTGTGTGATTTTGCCGGGGATTTACCCTCGGTTTTGAGCTGAATATACAGGACTAATGTAAAGGATTTATGTTATTCAACGACAAAATTGTAAAGATTATGTAAAATGTATTGTCCCACAGATGCGGATGATATGAGAATTAAGCTTGCTGGGTGGGCGGCTGAGGACGAATGAAAAGGGAACGAGTGCCATGGGAAAGACCATGCCCTGATCAGACCTAAACGCCGGCAGATGACAAGATGATGGTACCTCAATGCTGAAAGTCCTTGTATCGAAGCGTTAGGGGGCGTGACGACACACAACCACAGCACAAAAAGAAACGGAGAAAGAGTTTCCTTGTTAAGATGAATATCTCAACAGGTAGACGGTGTTGTACGTAACTTGGGCAGTTTGGGTGGGCCTGCCAATAAATATATGGCAGGCCCTTTTTAGTTATGTCCAACGTCTTTACAGGTCCGTACATTGGCAGTACCTATTTCCCCAAATTTTCTAATTGTTTTAGACCTGTAAGTTGAGTTGGCTGCCTTTTTCACTATCTTGACCCAACGTGTTGGACATTTGGCTCAAATATTCCTGGATCAGATAGTTGATTCCCGACTTGGCCTCCTCTGCGTCAACAACGCCGTCCCCATTTGTATCGAGGGAATCTAGCGTACTTGTGGAGTCTTCATCAGAACTGTTCAACATGTCCAAAAGGCTCTCAAGACCACCTCCCTGCGTGTCACCCATCATTCCAGGTGGAGGACCTTTTGGGCGGCCCGATTCAAACTCTTCTTGGCTAACAGCACCGTCTTCATCGGCGTCAAGATCGGAAATCATCTGGTCAGCATCTACAGTTTGACCTGTCATACCTGAGATTTCTTCAGCAAATGCACTGAGTTCTATCTTGTCTAGCGAGCCATTCCCACTAGAATCGATTGCTTCGAAGGGCTTACCCCCCTGACCACGCATTGCAGTCATCTGGCTGGGGTCCATGTACCCTCCGCCTATTCCACTAATCATCTCATCACCTCCTCTCACAAAATGTTCAAAGTTATTTACCATTTGCAAATCTCTTTCTAGAGACAGCAAAACTATGGGGAAAAGTATTGCCGTTTTGCTATTAATGCTTTTTGTATGCCATATAGATGGCATTCAGAGCCGCAAATTCATAAACGTGAAACCTATAAGTTACCTGGCTAGGGCCCTGTTTCCATATCATTTCTTTTCCTCCGGTCCTCTAGTATTTCACTTCCGCGTTTCAAAAAAGTCGATTTCCAAGTCTTAATTTGATTCGGATGGAGGTCATGTTCCTGAGCCAATTCTTCTAAAGATTTGTTGCCTTTGAGCAATTCCACCACGACATTAAACTTGAAAGAACCGGTATATGTTTTACGCTTCTTCATTACGGATAATTTCCTTTGTCAGCAAATCTCAACTCAGAATAGTGCTTTCGCAAAAAACGTCACTTATTAAAAATGCAAAAAAACAGGTTCTGAACAAAATATTGCCGTGAGCGATGGAGCCGATTATTTTATTAAGCGGCAATTATTTCCGTCTGCGAGAAAAGCTTTCCTGGTAGAATTGTGATCTGAACACCTTCCGATTAATTACTCGTAACGCAAGGATCCGATAGAGTTTCCCCCGTCCAGTCAGTTACCCTCCTGCTCGCAGGTGCCCGTCGCCGTATCTCCATGCGGGCTTACAAAATTCGCTATATACCCGGCGCATTTCTTTCCGGTCGCATATCATACAGATTCATCTTTTTGATTTGATCCGCAGTAAGAATTTTCCCAAGGGCCAGGCGCGATTCAACGTTCTGAACAAACAGTTTACCCTTTACATCTGAAATTTCTTGCGCGATTTTAAGGACGGCCGTATCGTCAATCCTGTCATTGGAAATTGCTTTATCCAGTTGCAGATGAAAGCGGTCAAGCTGCGCTTTCAACACCAGATGCTTTTCACGGAAAGCAAAATCGGTATCCCTGATCAGTTTGATCTGATTTTCTGTAAGTTCCAGGTTTTGCGCCATTTGAGGGTTTCGCCAGATACCAAGGATCGGGCCGTGGTGGACTTTCGTGTCGAAGCCCTTGTCCTGCCGTTGATCACCCGGTGCTTCTGCCAGAGCGAGCGCCGGAATAAAACAGACCATGATGAGAAGAACAATAACGCCGGTGGTAAATTTTTTACTCCATTTCGAATTCATCGTGTATCTCCTATAAAGTTGTGTCATTTTGCCGGGGATTTCCCCTCGGTTTTGAGCTGAATATACAGAACTAATGTAAAGGATTTATGTTATTCAACGACAAAATTGTAAAGATATTGTAAAATGGGGAATTAGGGGGACAGAACACATAATTATCCTAACCGCTGCACGAATATGTTTTAGATATCTTACATGCCTAGAATATCAAGAATTGTTGCCGTAGATTATCCGCATCATATTACCCAGCGTGGCGTTCGATCTATGGACATCTTTCACAGCGACCACGATCGGAATCAGTATTTGCAGTTCATAAAAGAAGAGACCCAGAAATTTGAGACGGTCATTCTTGCCTGGTGTCTGATGACCGATCATGTTCATTTCATAGCGATTCCTCGTACTGAGACGTCGTTTGCCAGAGGATTTGGCGAAGCCCATAAACGATACACTCGTATGAAAAATTTCCATGATAATGTTCGGGGATATTTATTTCAGGGGCGATTTGGTTCTTGTGTGCTTGATGAACGTCATTTGCTGGCTGCCGTGCGTTATGTAGAGAATAATCCGGTTGTTGCGGGGATAACCAGTCATCCATGGGAGTATAAGTGGTCTAGTGCGTCATATCACGTCGGTAACATTAAGGAAGATGTTCTTGTGCATGACCGGGACTTATATGGCCTGGTAAAGGATTGGCGAGAATATTTGGATAAAGGGATTGCGGGAAGTGATGACATAGTCACCGTGAAAAGATCGACGAGAACAGGACGCCCCGCAGGTGATTTTGATTTTGTTGATAAGATTGAAAAGCTGACAGGTCGTTTGTTACAGAGGCAAAAACCCGGACCAAAGAAAAAACAAAAAAGCTGAATTAAGTGTTATGTCCCTAAAATCCCCGATTTGCTGGCTTCTACAGATTGCTGTAAATTTTCGTTTGCTTAAATACTTATCCTCCCTCTACCAACCTAATTTCTTCCTCCGTGAGCTTATAGAGCCGGTAGGTGAGTTGATTCATGTCGTCTTCAGCCCGGGCGATTTCAGAATCCAACGCCTTGGTGTCGGCGTCGATTTCGACTACCTGTTTCATGATGGCCGGGTTGCTCGTTTTGCGGAGTTTCAGGAGCAGTGATATCAGCCGGTTAGCATCAAATTTTTGGGTCACATTCGTGCGACGGATCTTCTGCCGCCATTGGGCTGCGATGAACGTCGCCTCTTCTTCGTCAAGGAAAATCCCCTCGATCAGCGCCGTGCCATCTGCCATGAGCTTCAACTCGCCGTAATCGTTTGCGACAGTGAGCTTCACACCGGGGCGAAGCATGGGATTCATTTGTTCTAAATGAGAAGTCAGTTTCAACTTTCGCTGCAACTTGGCCCAAGCGGTCAACTCGCGACCTTTCAATTCGGGCGGGGCGTCTTTTTTGAACGCCTTTAGAGGCTTGACATCGGCCCAGAACCAGCCCTCATCTTGCTTTTCGTTCTCGCATTGAGTGCTTTCAAGCCGTTTATCGATTCTCAACAGGAGATCACGCCGACGGGTGTGCAGGTCTTGCAGGATCTTTGCTTTTTCGGCCACTTGGACTTTTTCGGTTTCCGTGGCTTGGGGGATAGGGAGGGGGGAGAGAAACTGTGTTTCTATGTCAAAAAAGCCGCCTGCTTTGGGTCTGGCGATTCTTTGGAAAAAGAAAGAAATTACCGTGCTATTCAATAGCCCTGCGAGAAACCACAAGTCATCAACAGAAGTCATGAAAATACTATAGACTCGCTTATCGTTTGCTGCTATTTCTCCATTTTCATCAACCACGCAAAGAACATTTTGGGCTGTCCCTGCGATCATTAGCTTTGGAAGTGGTTGTTTGTCGAGATTCTGATTGCGGCTATAGCGATACCAGTGTTCATCATCCAGCTTTCCGCCATCTCTTTGACGTAAGAACTCTTCATATATTGTTAAAAATTTAAATGTCTTAGGAAAATCTCGCGCCATAACGTAAGGTTCATACAACTTTGCTTTGCCGCCTTTTGTGTATGGAAAGATAATACCTAATTCTGTTTTAACTGACTGGTAACGTTTGATATGGTCGCCAGTAGCCAATTTGAGTGTAATCACTTCTTCGATTTCAATTTCATGAGGGGGGCTTTTCTGAATTTGATGTTTTGGAGCGTGCAGATATTTTCCCTCCGATAGCTTCTTGTTTGCGAATATCCAAAAGGCGCCTGAAATCAATCCCTGCGAAATGGATTCAACTATTGAACCAAGTAGCTCATTCTTTGATGAAAGAGATACAAGTAGTTTTTTTTCTTTTGCTGGAATCAATTGCCAGCTATTTTCCTTCGGTAGGTCGTAAAAAAAGACAGTGTCCTTAACTTCGCGCCAATCCACGCTTGCAATGTCTTGTTTGCCACCAGGTGCGAAAACGCAACGAATACAATCCTGTTCTGAGCCGGTGAAAAATTGCAGGGCGGTGTAGGTAATTGCCTCATCGAAAACCTGAAAGCTTTTAAAGTCAATCCAACGGTCCAGGCGGCGGGTGCGCTTGATTTTTTGCCGCAGACCTTTGCCGTATTCGTTTACCATCCAGACGTTTGGGGCGATGTATCCCATTTTCCCCTTGGAGTTCATTAGTTCAATTCCACGTTCGATAAAAGGGAGATACATGTCGAAGTTGCCCGTTTGCGTGCTTTCATACAACGGTCCGCCGTTTTCAGCTTTGGCATTTACCAGGTATTCCGCCACGTCTGCCTGGATCTTTCGGAAATGTTGCAGTTTGACATACGGCGGATTACCTATAACGCAGTCAAAGCCGGGATCTTCGCCTTCATAGATTTCCGGGAAGGCCTTTTTCCAATCGAAGGTATTGACGCGTTCCTGTTCATCCTCGCCGAACAGTTCGCGGATGATGCCCGCCTGGCGGTAGAAATCATGCCCGATCAGACTGTTTCCACAACGGATGTTTCGGTCCAAGGAAGTGAGCGGCTGATTCGGAAGGGCCGTATGTAACCAGAGGGCCAAGCGTGTAATCTCCACTGACTCGGCATTGATGTCCGTGCCATAAATATTCTTCGATAATACGGCGCGCATGGCCGAATGGGTGTCGAAAAGCCCCGTGACGCCGGTAACACGCTCCAATTCCTTGACGATCCATTGCCGCTCTTCGTAGAGATACTTGAACGCCTGGATCAGAAAGGCCCCAGAGCCGCAGGCCGGGTCAACGACTCTCAGACAGTCCAGCCGTTCACGGTATTGCAGTAAGACCTTTTCATATTTGCCTACCAACCGGGCGGAGCGGCCATCTTTGCGGTACGCATCAATCTGTTCATCGCTCACGTTCGTGAATTTGTCGAGGCCAAGTTCCTTGCGGATTTCAGACAGCCGGACCCCCACGGTCTCCTCGACTATGTAATGGGTTACCCATTCCGGTGTGTAATACACCCCGTCGCGTTTGCGCTTGGTGATTTCGGTCAGCGACTCGCGACCCTCGGCGTGGGCTTCCATCACTTCCAGGTCGGTGATGCTCTGCTCAAAGATACGGCCCAGGGCGGTGAGGGTAAGCGTGCGTCCCGCACCGTCATCCGCTGTCCCGAAGTTGTACTTGGCCGAGAAATAAAGCAGGGTCTTGGGGTGCTGCAGAAGTCTTTGGGTGCTCTGCCCCTGGTTCTGCTCACAAAAAACGCGATTCGGAATCCTCAGGGCGTCCATCTCCGGGTCTTCCTCAAACAGGCCGCCGTTGAATTTATTGATACGTTCGGCGCCGAAGGGCGAACCTTCCCGCATGGCGGAGAACAACTGTTTGAGCATGCCCCAGGCTTGATCGGATTCTGGATTGTAGAACTTGCTTGAGCCTACCTCGATCAGCATGTCGCGAAGAACATTGGGCGGAAAGCCCAACTCACGGCCCATGTCCTCGCAATAGAGGATAAACAGGCAGCGGTCGAGTATCCGCTGGGTGAATTTGACCAGCCGTCGCAATCGACCTTCTTGATCGTATTGCGGGTTGTGTTGGCGCAAAGCCTGGTAAAGTGCTTCGCGGAAGGCGTGGTATTCACCGTAAAATTCGTTCTCCAAAACTTGTTCATGGGTAATCTGTTCGCCCAAGAGCTTTTCGAGACGTGATTTTCCGCTGGTGGTCAGCAACCACTCGGAATGAAAGATGCGGTGGAAGAGAAAACGCTGAAACAAAGTCTCCGCGCCGTCCCCCAGAAGCGAAACAGACAAATCGCCCTCTTCGGGTTTGATGACAAAACGCTGGTATTGCGCCTTGTTGCCGTAAACATAGAGCCGGAATTCGTTCATGTCTGTTGCAATCCCCCAAGTGGGCAGGATCGGTGAGATCAGGCCTGTGCGGGATTCGCGAAGATAGTCGAGACACTGGTCAACGGGCGACCGGGCGTTGGGACGGCTTGTTTGGGGCTTGTCCAGTCCGGAGCGATCATCCTTGAATTCTCCCAGCACTTGGGGGATCTCCGCCATATCCTTCCGACCGAAGTAACCCAAAGCCATGTCGGCTGCGCCTGTGCTGCCTCTCTGTCCGGCGCCTTTAACTGGAAATTGTTGTTGGATGGTGTAGCCGTACGCCTTTTTGCCTTCTCCGCTGGCGCAATAACCCCAAATTTGCTTGAAAAACACATCAATGAATGCTGCTTCCGATGCGGTCTCTTTTTGCCAGTCTTTTTCGACCCAGTTTTTCAGGCGGGTATGCAGGGCCTCCGCTTCCGGAGAGCTTTTAAAGGCCTCATAGTCTTTTGCCCAGACGGAATGGAGATAGGCGGTGCTGAACAACTGTTGGTGTTTTCCCGGCACAATGGACCTCTATCTTTTCGAAAATGGTTATAGAATTCGAACGCCTGAACAAACATCCCTGAGATTTGATTTATAAAATGTCACAGCGTTTGCCATCAAATGTTGAGCAGGAACAATAAAAGGCA
>Ga0307992_1001517_pt1 | contig 13683 bp, 23 predicted proteins | sample EllFjometagen133_FD_203162 | JGI IMG/M metagenome (GOLD analysis project Ga0307992, IMG submission 203162) | Marine microbial communities from Ellis Fjord, Antarctic Ocean - #133 | ecosystem: Environmental > Aquatic > Marine > Unclassified | place: Southern Ocean | collected 2014-10-08
TTCGGACTTTTAAGTACTTTAATTTTTGGCGAATCAAATATTTGTGCATCATCACCATTAATAAGTTTAATTTTTGTTTTCATTTATTTGTAAATTTTGTTATTAAATTTAAAATTATTGTATAATACAGGATAATTTACTATTTTTTTCCATAAAATTAGCATTTCATCAACTGTTATATTATCATTAGAATAATAATAGTAATTTTGTCTACCACATTTAATATGATTATTTGTGACATATTTATAAACATCTAATCTTGATATATACCGCAAATCAGGTATTATTCCTATTCCTTTAAAATTATCATCAATCATTATAATAGTTTCTTGATTACTATTTACACCTTTAAATACTATTTGGTTTTCCTTTAATTTTACCTTTATAAAAAGTCTTAACATATTCTAAATCCTCAGAAACTTTATTAAAGTTTTCATCAAATATTTCTAATATTTTTGTGTTCATTGTTTAATTTCTTGAATTCTATTTCTTCCTTTTTTAGATATTCAATTATTTTTTCAATTACTCTTTCAAAATTTTCTTTCCAATCATCTTCATCATCATTAATTTGTATTAAATATTCATCATCATCTTGTTCTCCATCATATTCATAAATACCATACTCATCACCACAAAGATTATCTTCAACAAATTCTGCAAAATCATCTTCGACTTTTTTAAATTCATCAGCAGATTTATTTTCAATTTGAATAATTTCATGATAACTACATGTCATTAACAATTACTATTTTTGATTTGTTTTTAAAATTTTTTATATGTTTCATTTTAAATTTATTTTTTTATTTGAATAATTATATATATCTTTTTACATCACAAAGATTATTTTTTCATAATTTTTTATTTATTATTTAATAATTGCAAAGATAAGAATAATTTTAAAAATAAAAAATAATTTTCTATTATACGCTATCTAATCCAATAGAATTTAAAAAAGTAATACAATCACTTTCTGTTTTAAGAAGTAGAATTATCATAAACAATCTTATAAACATATGCTCCAGATGAGCAAAGTTCACCATTATATTTTCCATCCCAGCCACCGATGATATCGCAATGTCCTGTCAATTGTTTATGTTGATATCTCCACATAGATTTACTACACCAATAACATGAACTATAAACACCAGCATTATACCATTTAATTGCCACTATAATTAATATCACTAAAATAATAACACAAATAAACACAATATATAAATTCATAATTTTTTTATTGTTTTTTTTATTATAATAAGAATAATTGAAAATGTTTTCTTAAAATTTTTATATTTATATGGAACGCACAAAAAAAGGGTTATGATGATTTACAAATCATAGCCCTTTCAGATTAAAATTAATTTAAGATTTCAAAAGAACATCATTAACTATTTCATTAAGTTTATCCTTTGGAAGTGAACCTGAAACGGCTTGAGGCTGTGATCCATCTTTTGGAATAAAAATTGTTGTTGGTATATTTCTTATGCCGAATGTTTGAGCCAATTCTGGTTCTTCATCTACATCTACATGATAAAAATTAATATCAGGCATATCATTTGCAATTTCATTAAAAATTGGTGCATATGTTTTACACGGAACACACCAAACTGCTGTAAACCTGATAGTTACGGCATTATTCCCTTTAAATTTCCATTCTTTTTCTTCTTCATAATTGAAGATTTTATCTTTAAACTCTTGTGTTGTTAAATTCATAATTTTGTTTTATTTTTTATTTTTTAATATTTTCAATTTAGACTTAGTATATTTCCTCTCATAAGAAAAAATATAGAAAAAGAAATTGATAAATTAAAAGCCAACGTTGAATTTCAAATATAGTTTTTTTACCATCTTTTAAAATGTATCTTTTTATTAAAACCCCCCATAGGTTCTGATATTAAAATATATTCTTTACCTTTATATTTAAATATTGACATTGTTTATTTGTTTAAAATCTGACGATTGATGTGTTTATTTATCAATTTGATTTTTTCAAGTTTCTTTTTTCTAATTAATTTATTATTAAGAGCACATTCTAAATGCAAATCAATATCACATAAATAATCATATTCTACATCTTTTGTGCTTTTACCACAAATTTTACATATCCATTCTTTTTTACACATATGCTTTTTATAAATAAAAAAAGGGAAAGTTTATTTCCCCTTCTTTCTTTTTTAATATCAATTAGTTAATCTTTAACTTCTTCAAAATCTGCATCTTCTATATTTGGGTTTGCTTCTGGTTCCACATTTTCATTTTGAGGTTGCTGATTAGTTTGTTCATACATTTTAGTTGAAATTTTATTCCAAACACTTTGTAATTCATTAACTTGATTTTTAATACCATCATAATCCTTAACTTTATGTTTTTCTTTAAGTTGTTCAACTTGCTTATTAAGTTCAGTCTTATCACTTTCGGTTAATTTTTCACCAAATTCTTTAATTTGTTTTTCTGTTTGAAAAATTAATGAATCTGCCTGATTAAGGGTATCAATATTTTCCTTTTCTTTTTTATCATTTTCAGAATTTGCTTCAGCCTCAACTTTCATTTTTTCAAGTTCTTTTTCATCTAATGTTGACGAACCTTCAATTCTAATTGATTGTTTTTTACCTGTTGCTTTGTCTGTTGCAGCAACATGAAGAATACCATTTGCATCAATATCAAATTCAACTAAAATCTGTGGAATACCTCTTCGTGCTGGTGGCAAACTATCCAAATGGAATCTTCCTAAGGATTTATTATCTTTTGCCATTGGACGATTTCCTTGAAGTATATGAATTTCTACTGATGGTTGATTATCAGAAGCAGTTGAAAATGTTTCTGATTTATTAGTAGGAATGGTTGTATTCGATTCAATAAGTCTTGTACGAACTCCCCCAAGGGTTTCAATTCCTAAATCAAGAGGTGTAACATCAAGTAATAGAACATCATCAACTTCACCAGAAAGAACACCACCTTGAATTGCGGCTCCAAGAGCAACAGCTTCATCTGGATTTACAGACCTAGATGCCTCTTTACCAAATACACCCTTTACTATTTTCTGTACTGATGGAATTCTGGTTGACCCACCAACCAAAATAACTTCATCAATATCATTTAAGTTCAATTTTGAATCTTTAATAGCTTGTATACAAGGATTTTTAACCTTTTGTAATAAATCGTCAACTAATTGCTCAAATTTAGAACGGGACAATTTCCTTACAAGGTGTTTTGGAATACCATCTACAGGCATAATATAAGGTAAATTAATTTCTGTTTCAGTTGAAGTGGAAAGTTCTATTTTTGCTTTTTCTGCTGCATCTCGTAATCTTTGATATGACATTGGATCCTGTTTCAAATCTAACCCATATTCTGTTTTAAATTCATTAACTAACCAATCAACAATTCTTTCATCTAAGTTATCACCACCTAAGAAAACATCACCATTTGTTGATAAAACTTCAAATACTCCATCACCTAAATCAAGAATAGAGATATCAAAAGTAGAACCACCAAGGTCAAATACTGCAATTTTTACATCTTCTTTTTTATCTATACCATAGGCAAGTGCAGCGGCAGTTGGTTCATTAATAATTCTCTCTACTTTTAATCCAGCAATTTCACCTGCTTCTTTTGTTGCAGTTCTTTCAGAATCATTAAACCATGCTGGTACAGTAATCACGGCACTATCTACGGAATAACCTAAATAATTCTCAGCATCTTTCTTTAATTTTTGTAACACTCTTGCAGACAACTCTTGTGGGGTATATTCTTTATCATCAATTTTAATTTTTGGATTACCATTTTTATTAATAACATTATAAGAAACAATATTTGCTTCTTTTTTTATATCATTAAAATTTTTACCCATGAATCTTTTAACTGAATATACGGTTTTACCAGCATTTGCTATTGTTTGTCTTTTTGCAGAATCACCAACTTTCACTTCATCCCCAAATGATATGATTGAAGGTGTAGTTCGTTTACCTTCATTATTAACAATAATAACTGGTTTTCCTGCTTCAATAACAGAAACAACACTATTTGAAGTTCCAAGATCAATTCCAATAATTTGTTTTTTCATATTTTTATTATTTATTTTTTATTTTTTATTTTTTATTTATCCAATTGTAAATATCAAAAAATATACCATCATAATATTTAACCATTTTTGTCAGTTAATAAAAATAATTATGTCAAATTGACATAAATCCGATTTCTTATATGATGGAGGTATTTTTGACTTTAAGAAATTTATATAAGAATAAAAAATAAATGTTTAAAAAACTTAAAAATAGTATAATATATGTTATATCAAATAGTGATGAAATATTAATAGGTAAATTTGAAGTAAAAGAAATAAATTATAATAATAAAAAAATTCTTAGTTTATTTATAGATATTCTTTAGAAATTTTTTCTGTTATTACTTTTACTATATAAAGTGTAGTGTCATTTTTCTTTATCAATAATTTTACCATTTCTTTTAAATCAAATGGATTATAATCATCATCATATGGAACATATTCATCACCATTATGATCTGTCCCTCTTATCTCATAATAAACATGATAATTGAATTCTTCTTTTATAATCTTTATACTTTTGTATATTTTGCCTCATATTTATAAATTATATTTATCTGACGTTAAAATCATATCTATTTTTTCTTTTGGTATTTCTTCAGATATTATTTTATAAAGTTTAAAATCACCATCTGGCACATTTTCATCGTTCTTCAAAAAATCCATAAATATTGCAAAAAGTTTTAAATTTTGTCCTTCATCATCTAACTCATTCTCATCAGTCAACAAATCCCAATCAAAACTTTCAAAATATCCAGTCTCATCCCAAGGATCAATAACCATATATTCTCCAAAATGTGCTAATATTTCTCGTATTTCATAATACCAATTACTCTCTTTACTTTCATTGATTATTTCATCAATTGAATAATCTTTATACTTCTGCATATTATTCATATAATTTTAGATTTCTTTTTATCTGGTTACCTTTTAAACTCGCACACATTTTACTACCATCTTCATAATAAATAGTAATAATAAATTCGTCAAAATTAAAACCAAAATCTTGATATTCAACATAATCATAATAAGTTGAGGTTATTATAACATTTTTATTGTGGTACAATCCTCTACGTCCTACATAATAATCTTCAAATATTTTTTCATTAATTTCCATTATAAATTATATTTGTTTATAAATGATTATATTTCATAATATGGTATATCATCATATTTGTTGTGATCAAATTTCTCACTAAAATTCGGATCAAATCCGTCTCGGTGTGAAATTGCATATTTTTTCACTTTTCCAATTAATCTTTCATCTATTATCTCAGTTAAAAGTTCATAGCCAAATTTAATAAAATCATGATTATAATCAAGAATTCCATTATTTATTTTACAATCTAAAACTTTAACTTTAAATTTTGGGTATGTGATATTTGGAAATTTTCCAGTTGCTTTACCTAAAATTTCATCTAAATCACTATGAAAAACTACGTCTTGTTTATTTATATTTTTAAATATTTTATGATGCCAACAAACGTGTCCAGTATCTAAAAATATTTCATCTCCGTTTGTAGGTAAATTAATAATATTTTCTTGTTTATGTAATAATTCTAACCAAACTATATAATGTTTCTTATTACCTTTTTTAATCCAAATTTTATTTATGCTTGGTCTATATTGGGAATAATGCACATCACTTGGTATAATATCTTCAAATTTATTATTATATTTTTTATTAATTTTTTTTACCCAACTCCACATTCTTTCATTATGACCATCTTCAAAATACCAAAATTCATCATTATATATTGATTTCTTGCTTTTTGTGGGTCCTCTCAAGTCATATATAAAACTAAGAAATTCATCCATTTCTGAAGATGATTTAAATGGATATTTTTCTGTTATTGTTGTATCCGCATCACCGTGTTCCCATTCAATAATAACGGTAAATGTTTTTAACGATTCATTATAATCTTCATATTTTTGCAATTTTTCCATATTATAAAATTTTTTTATATAATTAATCTTCAAATATTTTTTCATTAATTTCCATTATAAATTATATTTTTTTACTGCTTTTTCAACAGGTGTAAGTTTAACTTCATTTATTCTCATTTTAAATCTTCTATAAAGTTCTGACATATCACTTACGTGAAGATTCCATTTACCACTATATTTATTAACATCAATTAATTCTTTTGATCTTTCAGGTTCTTCAAACTTCATAAATATTGCTGGATATCCATCTCTCAAATCAAAATGTATATGTAAATTTCCAAACTTAGTATCAATTAACCATCTCATCATACCTCCATGATTAACCTTAGTAGCACCTTCTTTCTTAATAAAATTAATCATCTTAGTTTCCCATTTATCTATATTAGTTAACCCTTCATTGAATTGAATCCAATCTTTCATTTATTTTGGTATTACTTTATTTGCTACTTGCATCATTGAATTATAATTTGCTTTATTAAACATTTCTAATGTAACAAACTCCGCATCTTTAAAATTAACAGTTTCATTCAATTTTTGCATTTCTTTCTCTTTCTCTTGCCTTTTTAATTCATTTAGGTGTTCTTGTTGTTTAACAGCATTAAGTCTCTCCTGCTCTCTAATTCTCATCACCTCATTGAGTTTTTCTTGTTTTTCATGTCGTCTAACCTCATTTAGATTATTATCCATAAATTGATTTAATCCGTTCGGATTTGCTTCATTGAGTCTTTGACCATTTACTTTTGTTTCAATATTAAATTCATTCATATTGAAATTTTGAGGTTGTTGAGGTTGTCTTTGAACTTCATTCAAATTTTCAAGTTGATCATAGTTAGGTGTTTCTCTTAACATTTGATTTTGTTGTTCTGGCTCCTTTTTAATTTTCTTAAAGAGTGCGAGATATTCTTCACTATTATAATCCATTTCACTTTTATTTGTTTTTTACTCTCCTTTTATTATATATTAATTTATATACTTTGTTTATAATGAGCATTTTTCTCTATTTTTGTGTCTGTAAGAAAAAATAATGATCATTTCTTAATTCAATAGAATCAGGACTAATAGTTTCATATGTAACAATAAGACCTTCTCTACCTGGCATATTTAAATCTTGATACCATTTATTATCTATTTTTGTTGTGTCAATTTCCCATATATCTTTTTTCTTTGGGTCAAATTGCCAAACAGATTCAATATTTGACATTGTAGCAAATATTGCTTCAGGATGACTCAAGTTAATATCACTATCTAAAAAATTTTTATTTAATGATGGTATTAATCCATTTTTTAAAATCTCTTCTTTATTTTCCTTTTTAGTTGTATGATAAACATATTTGGTAGGTTTTATTCTCTTTAAATAAATATCTTTTATACTCATATAATATGTTGATAGTAACCTACCAGTTCTATGAAAACTTGTAAGATCGTCACCAATTTTCACATCTTCTGATGTTGAATTTTTCCATTTCATCCAAATACCATTTTTAATAAATATGTTTTCATATTTTTTAAATATTTTATCAATTTTAGTTGAATATTTAACCTCTATATTTCTAATAGATAACTTATCATTATAATCTTCCCAAACAAAATCAGGTTTCTTACCAATAATATATGCTATTTCTGTTAACAAATTTTTAACATAATATTTAGCGTTTCTCTTATTGTTAATATATTCATTTATAGTTGTTATCATAAATTATATTTATTTGCGTGTACTTGTAATAAAACTTTATTTAAATCTGTATCATGATAATCTATCCATTTATTTATTGTTGTATGATTTGCCCAAATATAAACAGCATTTTCTTCCCTATTTATCTTATCATACTTCATCGGACTGAAATAATATGACCATAATGTACCATATATGCGTTCTTTTTCACCAATCTCTGGTTTATTTAAAAATTGAAAAACATATTTCCAATTACCATCTTCTATATCAATTCTTATGAATTTTGCAGGAGTTTTTGTTACAAATTTTTTGAAATATATATGATGTGGATCATTTGCAATTTGTGGGGTATTAAATTCTTCTGGATTTAAAAGTATCCATTCTTTTAATTTGATTTCTGAATTATTTATAGATTCTTGATACATTTTTTGTCTTATATCAAGACTTGGTACGTTCTTAGGTTTCCAACCTTTTGGTTTTTTATTTTTATACATAGGTGATAAAGTATGTAATTGTTTTTCTTCTTTATCTCTATTTTTACTCATTTCATAATCTTCGAGTGGAATTAAATCACCGTCTTTTAACTCAATCTTCCATCCTTTACCCCAAATATTTTCTCTGAAATTACTTTCGATATCAAATATTATTTCTTTCAATTTCTTGTTACTTTCAGGATAATTCCAAAATGTAATTAATTTTTTATCTTTCCATATTCTACCATCATACTCATAAGATCTTCTACTCCAATGTGAACCTGGTGCTATAAAAAAATCTTTACCTTTATCATAACCAATAGCATATGCATCAGAATCTTCCCAATTTGCTAACTTTACATCACCATCATAAATATTATCAGGACTCTCGAATATTTTAAAACTTTTTATCATAAGTTATATTTGTTAGAGTGTAAATACATTTCAAGTTCTGGTATTTTTTCCAACCATATTTTTTGCACATTTTTAATTAATGGTTTAAATGTGTTTTCAACAATTTCAGATTCATACTCATTAAATATATCTTTGAAATTTGACATATTTTCATACATGCTGGCGATATATTCAGGATCATTTTTAAACTCATCTTCAATAGATATCATTTTTGCTCTATTCTCATCTATATAATATTTCATGTGTTTTTTACTCTGCTCTACTATCTTATTAGTTGAGAAACCTACAAATGCTAGAAGATCAATAGCAAAATAATTTGTTTGAAATAATCCTTCACCTAATATAATATGCGGGCTACGATCTCTTTCTTCAAAATCCCCAGTGCGATATATATCACCAATATTATATTCATATTTAGAATTATTCTCGAATATTTTAAAACTTTTTATCATTTAGAATACATTTTTATTTTATCTAAATCATTTTGAACTAATGCTTTAAGCCCAAAATGCTTTGGATATAATTTTTCAAGTTCATCAAAATTAATCCATTTTGTTTTTTCTGTCTCCCAATCTAACTCAGGTTCAAATTCATCATCAAGAATACCTATAAAGTTATGATATTCAAATCCTTTTGCTTTATAAATATATGCTGGGATTAATCTAACATCACCACTAAACCCTGTTTCTTCGACAAATTCTCTTTTAGCAACTACTTGCAAATCATCCTCACCATCTTCTTCATCTAATTTACCACCAAATATTCCCCAAGTGTGTGGCTCATTGACATATTTACTTCTATATGCCACAAGTATTCTACCTGTTTTTTTACAAATGGGCAATACACCAGCACCAAGGTTGCCCCAGAACTTTTCACCTGCATCATTTGCAAAATCGGCACCCATTCCAAAACCAATCTCATCTTGTACGCTCTCAAATATTTTAAATTTTACTATCATATTTTTATATATTATTTTTAGAAAGCAAATTCTTTAATATATAGACAAAAGTAATTATTTTCCAATGGATAAAGAGATGAAACAAGAATATGAAGATCATATTAATCAATTAAGAGATGAAATAGAACAAACACAAGATGAATTAAATTTTGACCCTTCTGAATTTTTTCCTGATCAAAATAACGTGGATTTAAATTTAGATGTTAAAATTCATGATTATGAAAGAGATATCGAACTTATTCGTGAAGAATGTAAAGAAACCTTAGAATGTCTTGCTAATTTATATTTGGAAGAAAGTAATATGAAAAGTAAAAATATTGACAATATCATAAAAAATGATGCTCTTGCTCTATCTGATTTGAAATTTTCAATATCATGTTCTAAAAGAGGTCTTATTAATCTTATGAAACAAATAGATAATGGTATAGTAGATCCAGAATTATATCAATCAGTATCAAGTTTTCAGAAAGAAATGAAGGATGGAGTGAAAATGCTTTATGATTTACAAAAGAATATGAAAGAATTTTATAAGGAATTGAGTTCTGAAATAAAAGAAGCTGGAATTCAAGAAGGAAATCAATTAATTACCAGTCCACAAGAAAATTTACGTATTACAGATAAGGATATTAATAAAATGATTGATAAAATTCAGGGAAATAATTAATTATAAATCAAAAGTAGTTTCTTGATTTATAATTAACCTATTGTATGTTGGATAATTTACTTGTATTTCTTCTTCATAACCATCATTAAACTCAATTCCAACAAAAAATTTATCATCACCAAAAACTTTTTCTTTTTTCCTTTTGCTAATTATTTTTACTTTATGTGTACCTTCTCTACCATAAATATCTTCATGATCTTCTGGATTTATGTATGGTTTCATCATATCTTTAAAAAAATTTTCAAATAATTTTACATGTTTCATTTTTTTCTTAGTTTTTTTATTCTTATTTACTGATATTTAATTATTTTTCAAATAATTAAATATCAGATGCTTCTTTTCTTAATATATCAACATATTCTTTTTCATCACCTGACAAATTATTATACCATTGTATAATTTTTATTTTTTGGTTCATCTGATAAGAAAAAAAATAATCCACTACCATTAATTAATTCATCATCACTTTTATTTTCATTAAATTTTCTAATCTTCATTATAATTATTATTCTTTTCCTGCTTTCATACCCATTACAAATGCAGCCAAAAATCTATTTAAATTTTCTACACCTAAATTAGTATTATTTGTGTTGAATAAATTGTATCCACTATGAGTTAGCGATATTTTATTATTTACAATACCAAAACCAACATGATAATTTAAATTTTTTAATTCTTTGATATAATATTTAGTGATATCAACACCACTTACATTTTCATTTAAATAATTTTTAAAATTTTTCATATTTATTTTTTCTTAGTTTTTTTCCATTTTTTATATTCTTGTTCATATTTCTCTCTATTATCAGATATATAACTACCTTTAAGAATATGTCCCATAAGAGTCATTAATCTTTTAGCCTCTTTTCTTTTTGTCTTTCTTTCTTTTGAATTTTCTACTTGATATAATATATCTTGATAACCAAAATAATTAGCAAAATCATCAAATACTCCTGAACTATATAAGTCATTACCTAACATTTGCATTGATGATTCATCTCTTTCGATACTTTTAAACCAAATTTTCTGTATAAAATTTGAATTAAACATATCACTATACATCAATGAAGAAATATTATTTTCCAAAAAAGTGTATATTTTTTTCATTGTAGGTATTGTAAAATCATTAGATTTTATATTATTCCAATCATCCTTTAAAATAACCCAAGATAAATATCTTCTTTCTTTCTTTTCTCTAATAGCATCTTTTTCAGTCCTAATTTCGTCACTACTTAACATTCTAACATTAATATCTTCTTCTTTTACTGTTGGTGTGCCTTCTTCATCATTCCAAGGCATTGCTAATGCCCATTCAATACCTGACAAATCTGTTATAACTTTATTTTTAAATAAATCTAAAAATTTAATATCAACATATGGTTTTACAGTACATTTACCAAAAATGTTTGAAATTGTACCTATTCCATCATGACCACCAGATTTCGTTCTTTCATCATGATAATCTAAATATTTTTCAAAATTCGCAACTAATCCTTCCATATAATTACCTAAATGAGAAATTCTTTTACCATTTTTCAATATAGGTAAATCTTCTTCTTTCATATCTTTAATTTTTGTATCTAAATCTGCACATTGCAATGTATTACCATATTGTAATAATACAAAATTACGTTTAGTATCATCATTTGATATCATACCACTCTTTTTATCATCAACAAATATTGCTTTTGCTCTAAGAGCATTTGCCCAAGTACCTGAAGGTACAAACATCAAATTATTAATAATTTGATATGATTTTGGTTGCAATTTCCATACATCTGAACCATCTTTTTTCCATTTATTTGAAACTTTCGTAGAATATTGTTCCCAAAAATCTTTATAATCAGTCCATATAGTTTTACCATTATCATCTTCTTTACCTCTCGTTTTTAATTGCATTATAGATAATCTTTGTCTTGCATCTTCAACAAAATCAGCTTCTTCACCTGATTTCCAATTAGGATTATTTTTAGGAAAGAAAATTTTAAATAATCTAAACAAATTAAAAATTGATGGCATTTTTGATGCATTTGCTACTTCAATAAATGTAGTAAAATCTGAACGTTTTAATAGTTGGTTAAATGCTGATGCAAATCTCAATTTTGAATTCTTATCTTTTGATATTGTTTTTAAATCAAAATTTAATATGTCACTTATATTAACATTATAATAATCATATTTAGCAGCATCAATCATATCGATCCAATCTTTAATTTCTTTACCAAAAGGAACACCTATTTGTTGTGCAATACCTTCTGCGGCTGAACCAGTCTGTGTTTTAATTGCTGGTCTTTGTTGTTTTAATCTAACTTCTTCTTCAAAATTTCCATGGTGATCCATATAAACATCAACATCAGGAGCATCTTCAGCATAATCTAATGCAATATTAATCAATTTAGGATCCAATTTTAATGCTTTCCAAGATTCTTGATAATTAATAATAGCATATTTTTTAATAGTAAAACCTTTATTTAATAACCAATTTTTCATTAAAATCGCAGAAACAATACCATCCATATCATCATGAAAAATAATACAAACATCTTTTCCTATTTTATCTTTCCTTTTCCAATATTCTACATCAACTGGTATTCTTGGTGCAGATTCTAATATTGCCGAATAATCTTTATATTTTAACATATTTATATTATTTTTTCTTAGATAACAACTTAGATATATCATTAGCAACTCTATCGATAGCATGAGGATTAATATTTTCAACTACTGAGAATTTATCATTTCCTTTTATTTTAATATTATGTGCTAATGGTTTTAACTCTTTTTTCGTAGAATAAAATTTAAATAATGAATCAACAAAATTATTAATATTTAAATTAAGACTTTCATTATATTTTACTACATGTAAATTATTATTTTTCTTTCTGATAAAATAATCCATACCTGTATATTTTTCAGATAAAAGTTCATATATTTTCTTAACTTTACCATTATTAAATTTAATAATATTATCTTCAAGAATTTCTATTTCAAATTTTTCATCTAATTCTTCATCCTTTTTTTTCTCTTCCTCTTTTTCTGACTGAGCATTCTTAGGAGCAGGATTTTTATCATCTTTCTTTTCTTCTTCAGTTTCTTCTGGTCCTTCACCTATTTTTTCTTTTAAATCAATATCTTTATCATCATCTTTTTTCTCTAAGATGATATCTTCAGTTTTATCTAGTTCATCTAATTCATCTGTCATAGAGAAATCAGAAAATTTTTTTAGTTTCATTATTCTAAGTTATTTTTTATTATATATTTAAAATTAAAAACCAAAAAGAACATTTAAACACAAAAACCCTCAAAAAATTAAGGGTTTTTATTTAAAATAACTTTTTGGAATTTAATTATATTTCTGTTTGAGGAATTTCTTGTGCTGCTATTTGAGCCTGACCTTGTCCTACTTGTGCTTGTGCTCCTGGTTGAGAAACTTGTACTTGAGCACCATCTGTTTGTATAGGTTCGTCCTGTGCTGGTTCATCCTGAAGTTGAATA
>Ga0307992_1001519_pt1 | contig 13679 bp, 9 predicted proteins | sample EllFjometagen133_FD_203162 | JGI IMG/M metagenome (GOLD analysis project Ga0307992, IMG submission 203162) | Marine microbial communities from Ellis Fjord, Antarctic Ocean - #133 | ecosystem: Environmental > Aquatic > Marine > Unclassified | place: Southern Ocean | collected 2014-10-08
TGGAAAATATCAGAAGTTTAAACCAGATAAAAATTTTGTAAAAGAATATAAGGTTAAGTTCAACACTTTCAACGATTCAATATTGTATGTAAATGCCTTTAAGATAAAAGAAAGCGATGTAGATTCATTGTATTCTATTTTATCAGATTACCAAAAAGTAATTTTCGACCTCAGAGGTTATCCCCGTTTTATTGACGTGGATAGCATTTTTGTTAATTTAAGTAAAAGTGAGACTTTTAAATGGGGTAATTCTTGTGAAAAGGAAATCAACTTAACAGACAAAGTAAAAAGACAAAAAAATGTAAAAACAAAGACAATAAATAGTTACAGCTTCTTTTATAAATCATATATGAAATACGATATTGATATTGCTGTCTTGATCAATGAGTATACTCAAAGTTATTCGGAAGCTTTAGCTCAATCCGCACAATACAACTGTAATGCAGTTCTAATAGGTTCAAACACAGCCGGTGCAAATCAAGTAGTTACTTATATGAAACTCCCAGGTGATGTTGCATTAAGTTTTACAGGAGCAAATGCTTTACTTTGGGATAACAGTACAATGCAAAAGGTTGGTTTAACTCCGGATATTAAAGTTTATCCTACAATAAATGGAATCAAAGAAAAAAGAGATGAAGTTCTCGAACGAGCAATATTTTATTTTAATCAAAACTGATATGAGAATTAGAACGTAAATATGGGCACCTAACAGGCGTATCTTCGGTTAAAGTTTTGCAGGTAATTTGGTTTGAATCAAACGATTCAAACAATGATCTGCATGCTTAAGCAGGAATCATACTGATTCCGTAGCATACGCAGAACATTATATCGCATCAAAAGATTAAAAAAGATTGATTATTAAGTTACGATTTGAAAGATTGGATAGTGAATAAGATAAAATTTGAGTGGAGGTTAATATGTACCGAAGAATATTGATTTTTTTAGTTTTCTGCTTTTTACTTTTTGCTTTTGGGCTTTCTGCTCAGGACACTTGGGTAAAGAGCTACGCTCCTTTCGGTAGTGGAGATGACGAAAATTACACTGTAAGAAATATTACCATTTGCCAGGATGGTGGTTATGCCGTAAACGGAACTTACATCTACGATGATTCGCCTTATATAATATTTGAATGGGGCTTTTTAATGAAAACCGACAGCGATGGTAATTTCCTATGGGCAAAGAAAGATACCATTAGTTTTATTGAACGTACGGAATCTTTAGCTTTTGTGGAAACAGATGATGGAGGTTTCATCTCTGCTGTTACCAACAGCACTATTGGCGGAGGAAATGCTCTGATCAAGCGTGATAGCAATGGCAACCGTGAATGGGTAGTGGAAAATGTTGAATTCCAAGTCTGGTCTATGGCAAAAACTAATGATGGAAATATAGTACTTTCCGGGATGCTATCATTAAATTTACCAGCAATTAAAAAGATAGATGATACAGGAGCAGAACTGTGGACACAAACCTACAGCCCAACTAATAGTAGAGAAACAGGAAGGCTTTCTTCCATTATTGAAACCTCTGATGGCGGTTTAGCTGCTACTGGTTATATCCAGGGAAATGGATTAGACATTTTTATCTTAAAAACAGATGCGGTTGGTGATACTATGTGGACAAGCTCTTATGATGGGTATGGGTATAATGATTACGGAAAATGTATTATTGAAGGTAATGAATCAGAATTTCTCATTTGTGGTTCATATAGTGAGTTTATATCTCAGATTAATATATTTATATTGTATGATTTTGAGGGTGATTTTATATCATCAAATACATTTGATAATATAATGCAAGCATCTGCTGTAATACAAACCCAAGATAGTAAATTTGTAACATGTTCTTATCCGGATAATCTAAAATTTGATAGTGAATACAATGTTGAATGGCTCAGTGATTATGCTGGTTATGGTGGAGATAAATGCATAATTGAAACCAATGAGAACTTTTTGGTATTTCCCGGAACACATTACAGTGGTTCAACTCAAAGCATTAAAATAACTAAAACTGATGGAAACGGGCAGGTAACATCAGCTGATAATTTTGTAATAACTAAACCTAATAATATTTCATTAATTTGTTACCCAAATCCATTTAACCCGATTACAAACATCAACTTTTCATCTCAATCTTCTTTCGAAGAAATAGAACTATCTGTGTACAATATTAAAGGTCAACTAATTAAGGATTTATTTGAGACAGATATTCTTACTTTCGGTGATTATTCGATTCATTGGGATGGAATAAATAATGACAACCAAATTGTCGGAGCAGGTATATATTTTGTAATATTAAAATCAAATAGTCGAATTATTAATTCAAAAAAAATACTTTTATTAAAATAGGAGGTTAGTATGAAAAGAATAGCATTTATCGCATTTTTCCTGATAATAAGCTTCAGTTTAGAGATGATACCGATAGGCGGAGAAGATTTAACCTAAAGTTAGATAAAAATAATAAAAAGAATGCAGAACCGTATTTAATAGAAGCAAATAAAGTTAAAGGATTTCTGGATTATCGTAATTTATTTGATACTCATTTCATTAAAGGTGAAAGAGTAAATCTATTTGAATTGCTAATTGAAAATTTATTAACAGAAGCTGAAAATCCCTTAACTACAAAAAAAATTGGTGAAGAATGGAACCAATTGAATGATGATCTAACAAAGAATAAAAATACTACAATTTACAAAGCCATTCCTGAAAAACTTGCAAGATTCAATAATGGTCTAAAGAATTTATTACAGGAAACAGAAAACGAAGCCAACGCATTAATTGATTATTTTAATTATTCTGTGAAAATTCATCTTAATTTTCCTTTTGTAACATTACAAGACAACAAAACATTTGGGCAGAAGTTGATTTATTTGGATGTTGATTTCTTCGATAAAACCAATTTACCAAAACATCATCAATTTTTAAATGAAGCAAGATTAACAGCAATAGCTGTTTCAATTTATCTTGGTTCTCTTTTAAGATGTCCTCAACCACCTAATTTTAAAATCCTAATTTTGGATGATATTTTTATTGGTTTAGATACTTCTAACAGAGTTCCATTCTTAAAACTTTTAGATGATAAATTTGATAAGTTTCAGATTATTATGACAACTTATGATAAACAATGGTATGAGTTTTTCAAACTTGAAGCAGACGATAAAAAATGGATTTTTGCAGAATTCTATATAAAAGAAGAAAATCAGAATGGTTACGAAATACCAGTAATAAAATCAGGACAAAATATTGATTTTATCTCTATATCTGAAAATTACTTAAATGAAGGGGATTTAAAAGCATCTGCAGTTTATATTCGCTCAGAATTTGAAAAGCTTTTAATGAGATATTGCAACAAAAATAAAGTTCCTGTAACCTTTAAATGTAATCCTTCAAAGGTTTCCTCAGAGGATTTCTGGAAAGCAATTAAAGATTTACAAGTTCCAAACATAACAAACCCAAATACGCACAGATTGATTCCTTTGGCTTTAAAAAACAAAATTGAAAAACGTCGAACATTGGTTATGAATCCTTTTAGTCATTATGATATTACAAAACCGCAATTCAAGTCTGAGCTATTAGAAACAATCTCTGTAGTGAAAGAGTTGCAGACTTACCTTTGAAGATTATGCCGTTAACAAACGTGCCCACAATCAGCAAGAAGAAAAGCAGACAGAATCGTGGCGCACGCCAAACATTAAACAACATTCCGCTTCGCTCCATGTTGTTTAACGGCGACGTTATGCCCTTTTTTAATTTTTTCTAATCTACTTTATTTTAAATTTATTTAATAATTTATATACGCAAATAAATAGATTGTAATAGATTGACGAAAAATAAATCATTAATTTTGTTGATTTTGTAGCTCATTCGAAAAACATAAATGGCTCAAAATGCTTAATATCTGAGCTGAAAAGAGTAACTGTGTGAGCTTTAAAAGGAGTTTACAAATGTTAACAAGTAGAGAACATGATATTATTGAATTTATAAAAACAAAAGGGGAATTTTCTTCTAAAGAGATTTTTGATGGAATTTCTTTACCAATTAGTTATGCTACATTAAAGAGAATTCTAACAAATCTGACTTCTAAGAATTTCATAGAAGTAAAAGGAAGAGGAAAAGGAACAAAATATCTAATTTCACCTATGTATGAGTTAATACAGCCAATTGATGTTCAGAAATATTATGAAAAAGAAATTGATGAAAGAGAAATAAAGCAAGAATTTAATTTCCAAATCATCACTAATGTTCTAAATAACCATAGTGTTTTCACAACAAATGAATTGTTAAAACTTAAAGAACTTCAAAAAATATATACAGAAAATATTTCTCAGCTAACTGAAAATGAATATAGAAAAGAACTTGAGAGATTAGCAATCGATTTAAGTTGGAAATCATCACAAATTGAAGGGAATACATATTCTCTATTAGAGACAGAAAGATTATTAAAAGATAAAGAAACTGCTTCAGGTAAGACAAAAGAAGAAGCAATTATGCTATTGAATCACAAAGATGCTCTTGATTTTATTATTGCTAATCCCGATTATTTGCATCCTCTTTCTATATCAAAAATTGAAGACATTCATAGCATACTAATAAAAGAACTTAATATTGAAAGAAATTTAAGAAAAAGAAGAGTTGGTATTTCAGGAACAAATTATCGTCCTTTAGATAATGAATTTCAAATTTCAGAAGCATTAAATATGACTTGTGAATTAATTAATAGTAAAGAAAATATATTTGAAAGAACTTTATTAGCTCTAGTTCTTATATCCTATATCCAACCATTTATGGATGGAAATAAAAGAACCGCAAGAATTGTAAGTAACTCAATCTTGATATGTGAAAATCATTGTCCTTTGTCTTTCAGGACAGTTGATTCTGTAGAATATAAAAAAACAATGTTATTATTTTATGAGCAAAATAATATATCAAATTTTAAGAAAATGTTTATTGATCAGTTTGAATTTGCAGTAAAAACATACTTCTAATGTTCTTTGTAATAATAATAAAATATTTCAGTAAGTTTTGAGAAAAACGAAGTTATAATTATTAGAAAGAAAAGGGCATAACAAGCGTGTCAGCAGTTCGTGTTATCAGTCCGTTTCGTCTGAATCGTTCCGATTCAAACTTTGGTTGGCTCGTTTCCAGGCGTGATCGTTCCGATGACGTGGCACGCCGCCGTTAGTAGCAACTTAAAGAAATGGAGTTGAAAATGAAAATACCAATGATTACTCTATTATTAATACCAATAATACTATCATCTTTAACATTTGAATTTGAAAAAATAAATGAATTTGCAGAAAGTGGTGATTATGGTCAGTTTCATCGTTTATTAATTGAGGATAATTATTTATACGCAATAAGCATTTATGGTTTCGAAATCAATGAAGTAAATGAAGTCAGCGGTGAACTAACTAGGATTAGTTTAATTCCACTTGAAGGGCAAGTGGACGATATAGAGAAAATTGGATCAAATATATTTGTGTCTGTTCCTTCACTTACTTCATATCAAACTGAAATTAATAGTACATTATACAAAATTGATGTTTCTGATCCTCATGAACCATTTTTAGTCGATAGCATAATCTTTCCTGAAAATTATAAACATGATATTTTAAGAACTTATGGTGATTTTCTAGCTTATCATGAACTTGAGATGATTAATAATAGTCACTTTTTTACAGAACTTGTTTTTATGGACCCCATCACTTTTGAGGAAACAACATCATTTCCTATAAATGCATGGACACAACCATTAAGGGATAATTACTTTCTTAAACAACGAAATCCGGGTGAATATATTTTTGATGTTTATGATTATTCTGATATATATAATATTCAATTAGTGAGTTCTGTAGATTTTGGGTCTTGTCCAACTGAATTTATGATAGGTAGTGCTATTGATGACAATACTCTGGTTCTCTTAGGTAATGAAAGCATTAGTATTTATGACATTTCAAATCTTTCAGATATACAACTAGTTAGTACATATTACAGATATAACAATGCAAGTCCTTTTGGAAATTGTATTAAAATTGATAACTTTCTTCTTATCCCATCCCAAAGTGCAGGTATTGAGGTTGTAGATATATCAGATTTAGCTAATCCGGTTATGCTCGAGTTTTGGGAATATCCTTATGATGAGATATCATCTACTAACCCTTGTTTTTATACAACAGGAGGGCTTATTTATGATAATGGCCATCTATATGTTGGAACATTTTATGACGGTATATTACTAATGAATTTTAGTTATGGAATTATTGAATATGTAGATAAATTTATAAATAATAGAATCAATCTGTCCAGTTTTGAAATATACAATAATCAGCTATTTGCAACCGGTTATTCAGGCGGCTTATACGTTTATGATATAACAGATTTAAATACTCCAATATTGTGTATGATAATTTTCGAGGATTTGTTTATAAGTAATATTAAAATAGTTAGTGATCACCTCTACTTAATTTCTTTTTCTCAAGAAGATCAAGAGTATTACTTTAAAGTGTATAACATATCAGATCTATCAAATCCTGTTTTACAATGGGATGAATTATTAATTGGAAGCACATATTTTGTGATTAATGAGAATGAGCCGGACTATATTTATACTTGTTCTTTTGTAAGTATTCCTACGGTAAAAATTGGAAAATATAGCATTTCAAATCCTGAAGATATTGAGATTGTTTTATTTTTTGATTTTCAGAGAATAGCAGCACCATCTTTTTTCTATGAAGGATACTTATATGTTCAAGAATATGATGATGGATTGAATGATTTATTGATTTATGATGGTTTTGAAGATGAGGAACCAGTATTAATGAATCAGATACCAGATTTTCTTGGTTCTTCAAAAATTTTCAAAGTTGATAATTATTTACAACTCAGCAATTATAGTTATACTAGTGGTGATAATTTCTATAGTTTAAATGATCCATTAACCCCTGATTATTCTTTCTCAACACAAAATTCTTCTAAATGGAAAGGTTGTAAAATCAAAGATAATGTATTATTTTGTCCTAGCAACTTTACAGTATACTTATTTGATCTCGAAGATAATCCAAGTGGTGAATTAGAACCTTTTGATTATTTTAACCTGAACTCAAGATACAATAATTTAACATTTTCCTCTCAAGGTGAAGAGAATTACTTTTTTTGTATGCAATCAGAGTGTATTTCAACTTACAACTATTCAATTGAAACATCCGCAGAAGATGAACTCCCCAAACCTGATATTACACTTTCTAATTACCCTAACCCATTTAACCCGGAAACAACAATAATTTACAACCTTCCGGAAGAATCCAAAGTTAAATTGAACATCTACAACATTAAAGGTCAGAAAATAAAAACACTTTTAAGCGACCAAATCTCAGCCGGAGAGCATTCAATTGTTTGGAATGGAGAAGATTCTTCAGGAAAGAAAGTAGGCTCTGGATTGTACTTATATAAATTGAGAATTAACGGTAAAACTGAAATCGTTAAAAAATGTATGTTGTTGAAATAAATAAGATGCTACTAACAAAAGCCTCCACGCTAAGATTGAGAGAAAAACAAGAAGAACGTGGCAGGCTCAAAACATTAAACAACATTCCGCTTCGCTCTATGTTGTTTAACGCCGGCCGTGACACTGTTAAAAGACTCGCAACAGTATCGAAGCGGAACATCGTTTAAAATTACGTCCACGGGATCTCGTAAAGAAACAACCCTTGACTTTATCTTTACTCGTCTTTTATCATCTTGTTAATCGCATCAGGATTTGAAAAACAAATCCAATGCTCATGGCAAGATGACGTGGCACGCCCGGCGTTAGCAGCAACTTAATAAATTGGAGGATAAAATGAAAAAAATGATTATTTATCTTTTTGTAATATTCGGAATTACTTATTCGTTCTCACCGTTATTTTGCATTTATCATAAAATCGGAGATTATAATTCTGAAGGTCGGGTTGTTTCTTTAGATATAAAGGATGAAATTGTTATTTTGGCAAAATATAATGGATTAATTGAATTTATAGACGTCAATAATCCTGAGCAACCTCTGTTACTCGGAAGCTGTCAAGTCCCGGGAGTTGTGCCTGGAGTTCAAGGTAAGATTATAATTGCAGATACTTTAGCTTATGTTTTAACTCAATCGGACGGAATTCAAATAATTAACATCTCTAATCCGGTTGAACCACAAATAATTGGGAGTTATGATTATAATAATGTAGCAGATATAATCATATCCGGTAATTATGCTTACATAGCAGGATACGATCAATTATTTGTTTTAGATGTTACAGATATTTAAAATCCTGTGTTGTTGAGTACTTGTTATGGAAGCCTTTGTGATATTTCTTTACAGGATGATCTGATATATGGGATCCATAATAGTAGTCCAAATAACCTTAGAATTATTGATGTTAGTAATCCGATAAATCCTCAATTATTAAGTAATTTTGATTTACCAATTTATTCTACAGCAGGAATTGCAGTCAAAGAATTGGTCGTTTATATTTCATATTCACAATTTCTTTGGAGTATTAACATAGAAGATCCTAGTGAACCAATAATTTTGGATACTTTGGTAATAGGAAATCATTCTAGCAAAATTATTATCGATAATAATATGGCAATAGTGAATAAATCTACCTCCGGATTTGTAGTAATCGATATAACTAATCCATCTGATTTATCTTTAATTAGCTTTTATGATACTTCAGGAAATGCTGAGCAAATTCAAATTTATGAAGAAATAGCATACATTGCTGATGGTTATTCAGGTCTTCAAATTGTTGATATTAGTAATCCGTCAATTCAAATATTAAGCAATCGATTTTATACAAATCACGAAGCATCGGGTTTTGATTTCAAGGATAACTATTTATATGTTGGTGATAGTTCAGGTCTTGAAATTGTCTCTGTTTCTGAACCTTACAATCCTCAATTAATTACGAGTGTTCCAATTAATAGTATAGGAATTTCTACATCTGTTGATATATTGGATAATATCGCTTATTGCTGTGCCGGTTATCCTGTATGTTCTGTAAATTTCGTTGATATTAGTAATCCTATAAATTCATATTTAATGGGAAATCTTATGATTTCAGGTATTTGGGGTGCAACAGGTTGTGTGAATAACTCAAATGCATTTATTGGATCAGATTACGGCAATGTACTCATTTTTGAAGAAACTACTCTAATCAGTGAATACATTTCAATAAGCGAAGTTCATCGTCTGTTAACTAACGATACATCTGTTTTTTTAGTTGAAGGTGAAAATGGAATTGAATTTGTTGACATTAGTAATATCTACAATCCAACTTATATGGGGAATTATGACACAAATGGTTCGGCTCATAATGTTGTAATTCAAAATAATTTCATGTATGTTTCTGACGGAGAAGAAGGTGCTCAGATTATTGATATACATAACCTTCAGAATCCCATTTTTATTTCTTCAATAAAGCCTTATTATAATTCTAATGTTTGTGCAGAAGCTATAATAATCGATAATCACCTGATTTTTTTCGATCATGAATGGAATGAGTTATTTATTTATAATATAGAAAATCCCTTCACTCCTATTTTTGTGAATTCTTTCCAGTGGAACTCAACAATGAATGAAATCATTATTAGAGATAATGTTTTATTCAGTTGTGACTCATTTTATGGTGTTTCAATAATTGACTTTGCTGGTTTTCTGTCTTCTGAAGAAAATCTTATTATCATGCCAAATTGTTCTCTTTCAAACCACCCAAATCCTTTCAATCCAACAACAACAATTGAATTTTCAATCAGAAATGATTATAGTATTAATCTTTCAATTTATAACATCAAAGGACAAAAAATCAAAACTTTGGCTAACAATGAATTTATTAAAGGTAATCACTCAATTATCTGGAATGGTGATGATGAATTCAATAAACCTGTAAGTTCAGGCGTTTATCTGTATAATTTAAAAGTAAACGGCAAAACTGAAACTGTGAAAAAATGTTTACTTTTGAAATGAAAAAGAAGCTGCTAACAAAAGTGCCCACAATCAGCAAGAAGAAAAGCAAGAAGAATCGTGGCGCACTCCAAACATTAAACGCCTCCGCTTCGCTCCCGGCGTTTAATGACCGACGGGTAGCCCCGTAGTTAATCTTGGTCGCTCTGCTCCCGGCGTTTAACATACGGGTCAGTGTTCGTCCCACTAACTTAAACCTCATCATCATCAATTAACGCTTTTGCAAAACCACCAAATATAAACAATCCAAATGAATATGTAATGCATAATTTGAAGTTATAAGTGGATGGAGTCCAAATAACTATAACAATTTGTACTATTAATGCAATAGCGAATAATACTGCAATCACACACAAAAACATTTTAATAAATTCCATTATCTCTCCTTTTTCGGTTTAAATAGGTGTGACCACACCGCACCCGTCGGTCATTAAACAACATTCCGCTTCGCTCCATGTTGTTTAACGGCGGCGTGCCCCTAGAAAAGACTCGCAACCATATCGAAGCGGAACAATGGTTAACAATGCGTCCACGGGAACTCGCAAATAGACAACCCTTGACTTTTTATTTGCTCGTCTTTTATCATCTCGTTAATCGCATCAGGATTTGAAAAAGCAAATCCAATGCTCTTGGCAAGATGACGTGGCACGCCGCCGTTATGGGCAATATTAAATTACAGGAGGCAATATGAAAAATATAGTTTATATCGCAACTAGTATCGACGGTTATATCGCAGATAAAAATGGAAATATTGATTGGCTTTATATAGTTGAAAATCCCGATAAAGACGATCTCGGCTGGTCAGAATTTATAAAAAATATTGATGCAATTGTAATGGGAAAAAACACATTCGAAAAGATTTTAAGTTTTAATATGGGTTGGCATTATCAAAAACCCGTTTTCATCCTGAGTAATTCAATGAAAGTAATTCCCGAAGGATTAGCAGATAAAATCGAAATTATCAGTGGAACTCCGCAAGAAGTAACCGAATTGCTTCACAATAAAGGATTCAACAATATCTATGTTGATGGTGGAGCTACAGTTCAACAGTTTCTAAAAGAAGATTTAATTGAAGAACTTATAATTACAAAGATTCCAATTTTACTTGGTGGAGGAGTTCCTCTTTTCACAGAATTAGATAATCAAATGGTTTTTGAACTTGTTGAAACAAAGATTATGATAAATCATTTAGTTCAAATAAAATATAAACGAAAAAGGTGATGCCCATAACAAGCGTGTCGGCAGTTCAGGTTCTTTGTGCTCTTATCCTGAATCGTTCCGATTCAGGGTTTGGGCTGTTTGTCTTTGGCGTGATCGTTCCGATCCCGCCGCACACGCAAAACATTACACGAAACATAGAAAAGGATTGAGGATTAAATAATGGAAGATTTGATTTCAAAATATGGATTTACAAAAAAAACAATACAGCAAAAAGAAATGGAATCTATTGATTTTTACATTAAAGAAAACGAAGAAACCAAAAAAACGAAACCACTTTTTCTATATATTATGGGCTCAGGTCCTTGTTCAATAATGATGCAAATAAAAGATACTATCAGTTCATCGATAATATTTAATTTCAAAGAAATAACAGAAAATTATCAGCTTGTAATTTTAACCAAGCCAAATATACCATTTTACATTAATGAGGATTTTCTAATTCCTTTAACATATTACGAAACAGACTCCCTTGATTATCAAGCAAAATGTAATAGTTTAGTAATTGATTATTTAATTGAGAATAAACTAATTGATTCTTCAAAAATTATAGTCTGTGGTGTTTCACACGGTTCAGATGTAGCAGCTCATGTTGCATTAATAAATAAAAACGTAACACATCTTGCCTGTATTGCTGGTAATGGTTTGGTTCAAACCTATAACTTTCTTAATGATATCAGAAAAGCATATCGAAATGGCAAAATCTCTGATAATGAAGTTGAAGAACAAACACAATATTTATTTACGCAATTCAAGAAAATATACGCTAACCCAAATTCATTACAAAAATGGTGGGAACACACTTATAAATATTGGTTTAGCTTTTTTAAAGAATCAACAATTAATAAACTTATAAAACTCTCAATTCCAATTTTCTTCGCAAAAGGCACTGAAGATAAAAGTGGATGTATCGAAGGTTCAGACATTATCCCGATTGAATTTATCAGAAATAATAAAAATAATCTAACTTATAAATCATATTTAGGAGCTGATCATATGTTTATGTCAAAGGCTGGGAGCAAACATACAATTATGACAAAAGATTTTTGGGATTGGTTAGAGGATAATTAAAAGATGTTTCGTGTAACAAGCGGGTCTGCGGGTAGGTTTTCTGCCCTCTTCGTCTGAATCGTTCCGATTCAGGGTTTGGGCTGTTTGTTTTTGGCGTGATCGTTCCGATGACGTGGCACGCCGCCGTTAGGGGCATCATAAAGTATTGGAGGAAGAAATGAGGATAATGATTACAGCAGTAATGGCTATTTTAATTATGAGTCATATTCACTCACAAGAAGTTGCGAAATCGCTAACTATTGGAAATCATTGGCATTATAATAATAATTATTCGAGTGATAATTATTCTACAGAACTAGTTATTGGTGATACTTGCATACAAGGTATTAATTACAAAATAATTGGTAGATCACCAAATTATTTTCCGTTAAGATTCGAACGAAGCGATAGCACTAAACTATATCAATATGATTTTTCAGATTCACTAGAGCATATAGAATTCGATCTTAATTGGGAACTAGGGGAACCATATAATAGTTATTTCAATGGTTATTATTATAATGTTTTCGTTAGTGAGAAAGGAATTTCTGCTTTTTGGGGATCTAGAGAATATATCATTCTTGTAGACGCGATTTTTAATCAAGAAAGAACTTATGTTGAAACATTGGGTTTATATGACGATTGGGGATACAATGGTCAATGGGATTGGCATACTCATTTAATTGGTGCACAAATAGACGGTGTGAATTATGGCACAGTTGTAGACACAAACGAAAACCTAATTAATTTGGATAATTCTATAATTAATAATTATCCAAATCCCTTCAACCCATCCACAAGAATTGAGTTTTCAATCCAAAATATTTCTAATGTTGAACTTGCAATTTTCAATACCAAAGGACAAATAATCAAAACTTTAATTAATAATGAATTAACAAAGGGTTCTCATTCAATAATTTGGGGTGGAGATAATGAATCCGGCAAATCTGTAGGTTCAGGAGTTTATCACTATAAACTGAGTGTTGACGGTAAAACAGAAGCGGTAAAAAAATGCTTGCTTCTGAAATGAAAAAGATGCCACTAACAAGCGTGTCGGCAGTCAGGTCTCGTGGTGTTTTTGTCCTGAACCTCCCGGTTCAGGGTTTGGGTTGTTTGTTTTGGGCGTGATCGTTCCGATCCCGCCGCACACGCAAAACATTAAGCAAAACTCCGCTCCGCTCCCGTTTTGCTTAATCGCCTCGCGAGAAGCATGTTTACGCTCGCTCCGCATCGCTTAACATGCGTACTTGCGTTTTCATGGCTGAAACTCCGTTTCGCTATTCAACGCCACGTACGCGAGGCGATTAGTGGCAATGAAGTAACAAAAATCAAATTTGAAGGAATAAATAATGCCGATTAAATTAATTATTTTACTTTTAGTAACATTGATAATTTTATTTTCTTGTGCAATATATAAGGAAAACCAT
>Ga0307992_1001521_pt1 | contig 13672 bp, 15 predicted proteins | sample EllFjometagen133_FD_203162 | JGI IMG/M metagenome (GOLD analysis project Ga0307992, IMG submission 203162) | Marine microbial communities from Ellis Fjord, Antarctic Ocean - #133 | ecosystem: Environmental > Aquatic > Marine > Unclassified | place: Southern Ocean | collected 2014-10-08
CCGAAGGCGCCATATTAGTGACTAAATAATACAGCAGTGATTTCCCTAACGCTCCTGCGCTTCATCTTTGGGATTATCGCTCTAATAGTCCACTGCTCCTGCAATGTTTATGCTTATAAATAAGCAAGCTATTATCTCAAGCTTCAAGCTCGATCTCTAATTGATGATTAAAAGAGAAAACTAACAACAATTACTTATTAACAGTTTTCTTCTTTAATGCTTAAGCTAACAAAAGATCATACCGTGAAAGTATGTTTTTGTCAAGACCTTACAACCCCGCCTATTTTTTAGATATAAAAAAGCACCTGATTCCGTAGGTGCTTTTTTGATATTCAGAAGAAAAAAATTCTTATTACAGAACTGCGTCTTTTACCGCTTTAGCTAAGCGGAACTTAACAACAGTCTTGGCAGGAATGTGAATGGTCTCACCTGTGGCAGGATTGCGACCTTCACGAGCCTTTCTGTTTGCTTTTACTAATTTACCGAAACCAGGAACTAAGCATTCTCCACTCGTCTTAACTTCTCTATAAGCTAAGTCAGAGAAGGTTTCGAAGAAACCAGCAACATCCTTTTTGCTTAAGCCGGTGGCTTCAGCTAAAGTAACGACGATCTGCGCCTTAGTCATTTTTGGCATACGTTTTGAATGGGGCCTTTATTACGAGGAAACAAGCACGAGGGCAAGCCAAAGTAATAAGTAAGCCGATTAAAAAATATTTAAAAAATAATAAATATTTATAAACAAGATAAAAATGAATTAAAGCCTTTATTTATTGGATTAAACAAGTGCTTAAAAATATCCCTCCCTGTTTATAAGGATATTATAACACACTATTAATCTAATGCCAATAAACACAAGGCCCAGAGCCAATTAATTTACTTGACAAATAAAAATTACTCCTTCTAAAAATAATGCTGCTTAAAATTTATCCCCCAGCACTCATCCTTGATGTTTAATCTGCAAAAATTTTTTCCTCTCTGCCACCGAGAAACGTTCAATGGCATAACGTAAAGTGGTGCGTGGCATCCTAGAGCCATATTTATTAATAAACTTTACTAGCTTAGCTTTATCTTTTTTACCAACTTCTCTTAGCATCCAACCAACCGCCTTATGCATCAGATCTTCTTTATTACTTAAAAGTAATTTACCCAGAGCTAAAGCGTCATCTAAATTATTAATTCTGATCAATGAAGCCGTCGCCACCATCGCCATTCGTCGCTGCCACATATTTTTAGAACGGGCCCAGATATAGAGCTTAGTTCTCTTTTGCGGACGATCAATTAAATAGTCACCCCAAATTTTGGACACCGTCACATCAACCAAATCCCAATTGTTCAAAGCACGATAATGAGCCAAATAGTAGTTCAGGGCGACTGTCTTATCTTTTTCACCTTTTGCCCGCTGATAGCGCTTAAGCATAAACAAAGCTCCCAGCATTCGGATTTCATGGTAAGGACTCGCCAGGAGCTCTTCCAATGCCTTATCACCAAGCTCAGGATTATCTTTAACCAGCTGATGAAGCTCCAGCATATTAATACCTAAAAACTCATCACCTTCAGCATATTCTCCCGGCCCAGTCTTAAAAAATCTACTCAAACCACTAATTCTATTTTCAGTGACTAATTTATTCAACTTTTTGGCTAAAATTGGACTATTTTTTAATATTATTTTAATCATATTAGTAAACCACTGTAACAAACACCAGCTTAATACGTATTATTAATGTAAGAGTTCTTTAAAAGGCTAATCGGCCGCTTCAACAACTCCCATTCTTTGGGGATAATTACTTGTCCCAAAAGAATGGGGGTCGCTTGCCCAAAGCTAAGCGGCAGATACGAGCCAGTCACTCGGATTCCCAAAATTATAAACTTAATCTTAAATGTATGAAAGAATTAAGTTCAATTATTGGCTTCCTGATACTAATACTCGTACTGCGTTGGGCCATGCCGACAGAAGCCACTGCTCTTGCCAGTGAAATCTTAGTGAAGATCCTAACGATCATCCGAGATTTAATTGTCCAAGTGCAATTTTAAAATATAAAGCCTTTCTTTTTAGAAAGGCTTTTTCATTATCTTAATCCATTACTTCCAAAGGAATTTCTCCGCGCCATAGATGTTCACCATCACGGGCAAAAAAGAAAAGAGCACTTTTATCCGAACTAAGCATTAAATTATAAATATGATCATAGGCTCGACTTTCCTTTTCATTAATCACCAAAAACTCTTTATTATCTCGTCGCGCTTTATAAATAAAATAACGAATGTCAACACTAAGCACCGGACTAGGCATTATATCGTAAATACGATCATAGGCTGAACTTTCCTTTTCATTAATCACCAAAAATTCTTTTCCGTCTCGTCGCGCTTTATAAATAAAAGAGCGACTATCAACACTAAACAAACGCGGACTAAATATCCAATCATATTCCCTACCCACCTGACCATTAATAACCACCACCTCTTTATCACTCTTCTTGGCTATATAGGCAAAGTTTGTGCTATCTGGTGAGAAGACCATAAAAGTGATACCGGAAAAAATCGGCCCCGCTTTCTCATCTAAAACCAATTGCTGACTTTCATTATTTTTTAAGATATAGGCAAAGTGACGTCCATTGGGAGAAGCCAAAAAAGACAATTCATCGAAATTATCACCGCTGGGCAAAGTCGCTAAATTTTGTTCTGACAAAAGTTCACCTTTAAATAAGGAAGACGAAACCTGTGTCTTCACCAGATTGGGCAAAACTTTTAAACGTGTTAGCTGCCAGGAGAATATAAATAAAAGAGCGGCCGCAATTATCAACAATACTAACATTGTCCAAATTAGCTGGCGCTGCTCCTGGCTAAAAAATAATTTAGAAATTTTCTTAGAAGGCATATGGTAAATTATAACAAAAAATCTCTAATAATGATATTCCTTATCCCAACCCAAAGTGCCGACAACAACTAAAGCCCGGTCGGAACTGACACACGAACCCATAAAATCAACCCAAGCAATGGAATCATACAAACGTCCCCGCTCCGCTAATAAGTAAATGGAGTCCTTCGAAAATCTGTGCAAAACTTTTTTCAAGCCATCTTTCTCTAGCTTTTTTGCCCTAGGCTTATCACTCCCAGCAAAAGAAACAGCCTTGGTTTCAATCAACTCAAAATGAGCATAGGATGGTAGGCATTTCATATAATCGTCAGCTAAACTTTGCAAAGCCTTATTTTTTAAGGCATCAACAGTAATGAGAGTTATTTTAATTATAATTTGTAATTTAGATGTACAAAATTTTATTTAGGTCAATACCCCCGGTACCCTCTTGACAAGATATAATATTTGTACTTAAATAAGAACATAAATTAGTTTCATTAACAATAAAAAAGAAAAGCATGGATAGAAAAAATAATCATTACAACGTCGATCAATTATTTAATTTGATTAACAGGTACCTTGCTGGAGAAAACATTAAAAACACAAGCAACTGCCATCAGGCATTAGATTACCTTAGTGAAGGCATTCAAGAAATAAAAAAATGCCACGATTTGGACCTTGTTTTGCAATTTGAAAAACAATGGCTAAAAATAAAAATCAGATTAGAGCGAGCGGCTGAGCCAGCAAAATTCAGAATAAAAGAGATTGAAATTGAAAAAATAATTAAAGCCTGCAAACCGATAATGACAAAAGTTTAAATTTTTAAATACCACACATAGCTTCTGATAGAAAATCAGAGGCTTTTTTCTTTGGGCAAATAAGCAATTAAATAACTAAGAATAAACAAGAGAAAAGACTACCCAGCACTACAATCTTAGCTTTTAAAATATAGGCAACTGATATCAGGCTTTTTGACTGCGCTGAAATAGTCAAAACCGTTCGGCATCCAGCCGAGAACTTAATTCCCTATTTATTTATTGTGACCTAGTCACATAAATAATAACAAGCAAAATAAAAACTATCAATTTTCATTATTCTAACACAGCCCAATCAACAAGTTGACTAAAATAATAAACTATGATAGTTTTCTATATATTAATTATACTTTAACAATCAAATAAACACAAAATAAAAATCATGAAAGAAAAGAAAAAAGGAAACCTTGCCTTTTTACAAGCATTGCATCAGCAGGCTCCACAGGGAGTCCTAATACTGGATGAAAACGGCTTAATTGTTTGGGCTAATGATACCGTTGCTAATGCTTCAGAGAAAGATCTTATAGGCACCAGCGGACCGAAATTATTACGCCAAAACAATGACACCGAAATCTTATGGCCACCGGATACCAAAAAAATTAATCATCGCTATGTTAATGGTGAGTTGATGGAGATGGTGAATCAAAAAATACCAGACAGCGAATATTATTTGGTTACAGTCCATCGTCTAGACGGAGAAAATGGCATCAAAACCATTATGGAAAAAAGACTTGCTGAAGCAGTTGCTGAAACTGCTCACGACCTAAAAGCACCAATTAATGGCATTGCCGGTTTTATGTCTCTAATTATTGAATGGTTGCATAATATGGATGATATTCAAATTAACCAAGAAGATCAGACTCCGTTATCAGATATCCAAAAATATGCAAAAATTATTATGAAAGAGGTAGAATCAATGGTGGAAAAAATTAATCGTCTACTATTAATTGCTAGGCTGGAACAAGGAATCGGTGAGTTGAACATCACCAAGATTGATATGTTTGAATTCACCCAAAATATAATAGAGAAATTTAATGTAATGGTGGAAAAAAGTGGGATAAAATTATTTCGAAAACCAATTACTGAAAATTGTTTCATTCATGCCGACCAAGACCTATTGAAAACAACCTTGGAGCATATGATTTTAAATGCTATTCAAGCTTTGCAAGACGGTGACCTCAATAAAAATATTGTGCTCAACTTTGGCAAAGATAATGATGGTATTGTCTCATTTACAGTAATTAATCCTGGTGAGATATCCGCTGAAAATCTACAAAAAATGTTCAGGAGCCAGTTTACCACTAAAAAATATGGTAACGGCTTAGGTACAAAGACCATTCGGTTGGTAACTGAAGCTCATGACGGAAAACCATCTGTTAAATGTAAGGATGGTTTAGTCTATGCAAGCATCAGTTTTCCGGATGCAAAAATCTAAAAAAACCAAAGCCGCTTATTTATTTAAGCGGCCTTTTTTTATTACAAATTAAATTGTATTATCTCGCCCGGAAAAAGGGTTCGCAGTGGTGGGCCCCAGGTGCCGGTGCCAGCACTGGTGTAAACACTCATGCCTTCGTAATCTTCCAGGCCATAGGCAAAGCGTCCATAAAGTAAATTGATAATTATAGAGAAAGGAAAAATTTGTCCGCGATGAGTGTGTCCGGATAACATTAAATCAGCCCCCAAAGCTTTAGCTTCAGCCTGATCAACCGGAACATGGTTAACAACAATTTTAGCTAAACTGTCTGTCTGATCTAGATTAGCAATAGCACGCCTCTGGTCACTATCTTCACGACCAGAATATTTAAAACCAATAACTTCAATACCATCAATTACCTCTGCGCTATCGCTTAAATTAATTAAACCAGCTGACAATACTGTTTGAATGACCTCATCATCAACAACATAAGGATCGTGATTACCAGAAACAAAAATAGTAGGAACAGAAAACTTAGATAAAGGCTCAATAAATTCTTGCAAAGATTCATCACTGCCATCAAATAAATCACCGCTGATAATAATCATATCTGCATTTAAAGTATTCACCTGCTTAACAATACGATTTACATAGTTTGGGCGATAAATTGCACCCAGATGTAGATCTGATAATTGCACCACTGTCTTCCCTTTTAACTCAGTTGGCCAATTAACTAAATTAATATTTTTAACCTGAGGGTAGAAAGCATTATAAGTCCCAACGACAAATAAAGCTACAGCTAATAAAATAAATATTTGAGCAAGCCGAACGCTATATTTTTTTTGCAAATCTTTAATTGAAACCATCGCCCTGGCAATTAACATTAATAAATAATATAAAACGCCCAATAGCATTAATTGCGAAAGAAGACCAAATAAAACAGCGCTGACAAAATAAATATAGCTAAAAACCTGACCATCATTTTGATGAAGATAAATAAAGCTACTCAAAAAAATAGTGGTAATAACAATATATATCGCCAAAAGCCAATATTTTTTTATCTTTAAACGTGGACAAGCCTGTAGAGATAAGTACCAAGCAAAATAATGTCCCAAAATCACCAAAAGAAAAAAAGATAAAACAGAAATAATCATCATAAATTTATGGATTATGCGCTTATCATATCATTTTTTTAAAAATAAAAAAACAAAAACCAGCTTAAGCTGGCTGAGATGAGATAAAGATATAAATTATATCAATATAAATCAGGATGCATAAAAGGAACTAGAGCTAAAACGCCCATATGAACATAATAATCAGTACGAGTAATCAAACCTTTGCTCAAACTGGCAATTCCCCCTGCTTTCTGTTTAGAATTTTCAAGATTAAACAGAACATCATTGGCATCACCCATCTCCATTTTCTGTTCTATCACTAACTCACGCATTTTAGCAGGCACGATAAAACTGGCACTCCGAGCTTCTCCCTTTTTACCCTCCTTATCCAATATCGCTGTCCAAGCAAATATTTCTAAACCATTTTCCTTATCTTCCACCCCACCCTCAAAAGCAATATAATAATCAGCATCTGGATTTAATAATTGAGCTGATTGCAAACGATTATTTACCCCTATTTTTGTTTCTTTATCTGATAATGGTTGATCGGAAACATTAGATTTAGCAGCCACAGCAATAAAATCAAAGACTTGATCTGGAAACGCACGCTCAAAAGAACGACGAGCTGATTCAATTTTTACCGGATTTAAAGAAGCAACAACTACTTTTTTCATAAGCAAATAATTTTTATTTCTTAGCTAATTTACCCAAATCAAGTTCTTCGTCAATTTTTACTTGTCCAACAAATTCAGGCATATGGCTAACCATAATAATGGCACCATCATAATTATTTAGAGCCTCAGCGATAACTGGTAAATGACGAAAGTTAATATGATTGGTTGGTTCATCTAAAATCAATAGGCCTGACTTCATTAAAGCCAAGCGCGCAAAGGCTAACAAACCCTTCTGTCCTTCTGATAAGGCAGCAACCGGCAAAGCTAAAACCTCACCCGTTAATAGAAAGCCCGAGGCAATGGAACGCAATTCCTGCTCACCCAAGCCATCCATTAGATCATCTTCCAAAACCTTATAGGCAGTTTTTTCAAAATCAAGATTAGAAAAGTCCTGACTATAATAACCCAACTTAATCTTAGGAGCAATACTAATTCCCTCCTGAGTACCAACCACCAAAGCACGTAATAAAGTACTCTTACCAATGCCATTGGGACCAGTCACCAGCAAACGGGTACGACGGGTCAAACTCTTATTAATTTCATGAAATACTGGTTCATGATTTTGGATAACTCTCACTTTATCTAAACGTACAATTTCACCACTCAAATCTTCCTGCAGAGGAAATTCAAAACTTCTGATCTTTTTATCTTCGCGACGAACATCAACCATATTATCAACCAATTCTTCAGTTTCTTCTTTCATCTTCTGCGCCAACTTACGCATTTTTCCACCTTTGTGAGCAAAGAAATTAACCTTTTCCTTACGATCAATAATCTTCTTCTCCAACTGGGCATTTTTCTTAATTTCACGGTCAATACGTCGGGTGATTTCCTCCACCACTGAATAATAGTCACCCACATAGATTTCTGTTTGATGGGTAAAGACATCAAGATAGATAACACCTTCGGTAAAGCAATTTAAAAAATCAGCATCATGAGAGATAACAATTACCGTCTTATCATACATAATTAAGAAGGTCAGTAAATGATCAATTCCCTCTTTATCCAAATTATTAGTTGGCTCGTCCAATAACAAAATATCAGGATCCTGAACTAAAGCATAGGCTATTAATAAACGTGCCTGTTGACCGCCGGATAATTCGCCAACAATATGATCAAAAGACACCTCTAAATTAACCGCTTCTAAAACCTTACTAATTTGACTACGTAAATTAGCTGGACGCTCACCAAAAGCAGAAGCAAAATAATCCTCAACACTTAAAACTAAATACTCCCGAGCCATTGTCTGGCAAGCAGCACCAATACTAGGATTATTGGTCATGGATATTTGTCCGCTCTTTGGCTTTATTTCACCTTTAATTAGAGAAAAAATTGTACTTTTACCAGCTCCATTTTGTCCCATTAGAGTAATTTTTGCACCCCGACGTAAACTAAAACTAGCATCTTTTAATACTGGTTTTTTGACGAGATATTCAAAAGTCACCTCATTAAATCTTAATATTACTTCTTCAGCCATATAATTTGATAATTCTTAATAATTCTCCCCTAGATTAACAGAGATTAAAAAAAAATACCAGAGCTAAAATAAAAAAAGAGGCGCCCATTTGACACCTCTTATAAATAAACAATTTAAATTAATCAATCTGTAGGGGGTTATAGCCATTGGCTACTTCCACACCATCAAAATAACCATCACCATCGCTATCCTTATTATTGGGATCAGTTCCTAATTCTTTCTCTCTACGATCAGAAAGAAAATCGCCATCACTATCAGCTTCACGAATCGCTCCTGAATAAGTGATAGCTTGTAAAATATTCCATTCTTCGGTTGTTGAAGGGTCATGCTTATAAATATTATGGAAAGTCTTAAGAGCAACCGATTCGCTAGCCAAATTTCTATTTTCTGCTTTCTGACGCAAACCATAGGCCATAACAGTAATTGCCGCCTCATCGTTTTCATTATTCATATCCGGTAGGCGCTTATATATCTCCTGAAACTTTTTCATGGCTCCAGTCTCTGCACTAGCGCTAGTCTGACTTGGCCACTGGCCATTGCTTATTTTTATAACATCAGAGAATTCTTCTTCGGTGGTCGGCAAGACTGAAAAAGCCTGTTCATATGATTTTAGAACCGCAGCTCTTTCCCCTTCTCCTAATTTAATACTATTGGCATCAACCCCTTCGCTGACAAAACTATCAAGCCGGAAAGTAAACGGACTCTTGATTGCTCTGGGGTCACTTAGGGGCAAACAAAGAGGCAGATCTGTAAAATAATAACAAACTGAACCCTTATTTGGTTTTTCAGTAAGATTAGAGACATCTTCACCACTTATATTTTCATCTGCCTGCACACAACGATAGGACATCTTATTGGAAATATAAGCACCAATATTACCAGCATTTTTCCAAGTATTACTAAATTCAGTTTTATATTTCACTACTTTAACAGTATCAGGATAAAACTTACGGCAATAATCTAATTTATTCTCACGAGCACCAGCGATTCCATCAGCATCGCTTGCCCACACTCCCTGGCTTAAATCCCAGTGTTGATTAACTTTACCAAACCAAAACATCACTCGGGAAACATTTCTATCCTCAGGAGCAATCACGGGATTATCAGGCAAAGATGATAATACAAATTTAGCGTAAATCACATCGGTGACTCCGGAGACTGACAATTGAAATATTTGTTCACTATTTTGTGGATTAATATTAGAATTATCTTCATTTATAGACCAACCCTTAAAGACTGATCCCAAACGAGCAGTGGCAGTAAAATCCAATTTATCGCCAGCCAATACTTTTGCTGTACAAGTTTCTCCACAAGATAGCAAAGAAGAACCATCGGAAGAAACAAGTACGTCACCATAGCCATTACCACGACGAAAAATTAAAAGATTATCACCATTATTAGATCCTTCTGCTAAAACCGAGATAGGCAAAACTAAAGCGAACAACAACAGTAGAAAAAGAAATTTACGATAAAAATTACGCATATTTTTTAAAGTCAGCTCAAATCTAAAAATAATATTTTAGTAACCAAGCTAGAACATTTACTTTAATTAATCATATCATAAAATAAAGCTAAAAACAAAGAACAACTAGAAAAAAAAGGAAAAAAAGTCATTAAATATTTAGCCTAAGTTATCGGTAAACAAAAATACCTAATTATCAATGAAATAATCAGAAATAATATTATTTAATTCTTAAATAATAACTTATTTGGGTTATCAATCAGCATAACTTTAATTTCACCCTCTGTTAAGCCATTTTTTTCTAATAGAGACATAAAATTAACTAAAGCCTCACTAGGGCTTTCACTAAAAATTTGTCCTACATCTGATGACAAAATACAATTTTTAGCCCCAACAATTTTTATTTGATTAACAATTTTTTTTATAGCTATTTTATCTATAGAGTACATAGAATAACAATGCTCTATCAGAGCTCCTGCTTTTACTAATTTATTCTGAATATTTATCGGCATTTTTATTTTTTGATATATAGGGTGAGTAATAATCACCTTTTTGATACCAATTTTTTGAGTAGCAAACTCAACTAATTTTAATGATTCCGACCATGAAAGATGACCCGTTGCCAAGATAGCATTATAATCTTTAATTGTTTGCAAAACATTTTTTACTTCATTAGATACAGACCCCTTTTTATTTAAAATATTAAGGGGTTTAATATTTTTAGTTAGATTAGGTCGTGTTATTTGTTCCCCCCCAATCCATTCTCGAGGAATTTCAAATTTTTGTTCATCTAAAAACTTTTTAGTGTGCAAAGTCGGAAACCAAACAATAATTGGCTTATCAGATAATTCAGCAGAGGCCCTAATAATATCAGGATTAAAACCTCCCACATATCTATTCAGAACCACTGAATTTATAATAAATGGTTTTGTAATGCTATTAATTTGATTCATAGCGATAGTAGGAAAAAAATGATTTTTTACTGCTATTCCCGCTAATTTATCTTTTTCATAATTTACTAATTCTACTAAATTAAATTTACGAGGAATAATCTCCGGACCAATGTGAACATGTAAATCAATCGACTTTTTTAAAATTTTTTGATAATTCATACATTAAATTATTAAATTTATAAGAGAGCGCTAATTTTTAATTAGCGCCCTTTCGCTTACATCCATGGAGCATGCAAGTCTTGAGAAAGAAAATAAAGCCGTGGTAATTCCCAGTCAACCCCATCATCTTTATATCTGTTAACACAAGAAATTTTTATCGGTTCAAATTTTTTTTCGATAAACATCGCCTCTGCTAAACGCTCAATTAAATAATCTTTAGGGTCACTACCCCGTCTCATGGCTCGGGCGGTTCTAATGGCTGATTTTAATAAATCAGGACTGACAAAATTATAAAAATTTTTTCGTATCAAAGAACGATATTCTTCAGCCTGTTCATCAAACTCTGACCATAGATAAAATTGTGCTTCTGGTATTAGTTCTAGTACTTTTTGCTCTAAACTACTAAAATATTCACCCACAATTTTACTCGGCAAATTATTAACTTTAGTGCCATAAATATCTGCCCCTAAAAATATCCAACTAATTTTTTTATCGGGCATATTTTTTTTGAATTGCTTTAAAATTAACGACAAAAAATGTAAAACTTTAATTTCTTTGTCGTCAGATTTAATTATCGAGCCTCGAATAGCCCAATCATATCTTGGCCCCCAAGGTGTAAATAAAATTACATCTTTTTGTCGCAAACGATCTAAGATCTTATCCTCTAGGAATACTGCCCTAGCACTTTTATTCTGTGGATAAAAAATAGTATTAAACCATTTTACCCCCGCATCTTTTTCTTTCATTTTTTTTATTTAAAGAACTTTTTATTTTCACAGATTTATCGTTTTTCGATTAGTAATAATCTTGGGTATATAAACCAAAACCCCTTCCGTTAAGAAGGGCTTACTTTTGAAAATATTATTAATACAAAAACAATCCTCTCCTAACGGAGTTTATGAGAATTGCTATGATGTAATCTCTTTAAAATTATACGATAACCGCCCAAAGAACCATTTAACCATTTTGATATTCTTGCAATAGTTGTTGATGACAAACCAGTTTTTTCAGAAATGGTATTATATTGGATTTTATTGGACAATAAACGTGCTGCTTCTAAACGGTTAGAAAGCTCTTCTATTTCTTTCTCAGTCATAAGATCACGCAAAAAATACTCCATTTCAGCTTGATTTTTTACAAGTAAAAAAGCAGATAAAAGCTGCTGATTTTTTTTAATTTTCCAATTTATTTTTTCCATATTTTATACTTTATCAAACTAAAGTAATTTAGTCAAGTAAAGTTATCCACATATAAAAATATAAAAGACCTCCTAAACAAAGATCCTTTATATTTCTTAAAAACTATATAATATAATTCATCCGTATTAATAACTAAATAAATTACAAAATACCTTTTTTAATTATAGCATCTTTATATAAACACTTACTTCACCTCATAACTCAATGAAATTTCAACTCTAATTTCATTCTGTCCGCTTTGAATATTAGGAGAAATTATACCACCAACACTATCGGCACTTAATTCCATTTTAGCATTAGAATACCTAACCACATCCTGATAATCATTATTCGTTTCATAAACACCTTTTACCTCACCTAATTTCATACCAGCTTGATCAGCAATCATTTCTGCCTTTTCCTTGGCTTTTTCAATAGCCAATTCCCTGGCCTGATTCTTTAATTCATATTCATCATCAATGGTAAAGCTAACATTACCAACTTGATTGGCGCCCTGTTCAGTAGTACGAGCAATAACTTCACCAATTTGAGATAAGTCACGCACCTTAACAGCTACATTTTGAGAAACGGAATAGCCAGCTAAAGTCTGACCCGTCTTCTCAAGCCAATTATAGACGGGGCGAAGGTTATAATCAGTGGTCTTTATATCTTTTTCTTCAATTCCTAAATCTGTTAAAGCGGTAATGATGTTATTCATCTTCTCAGTACTCTCAACTGTTGCCTCAGCGGCTGTTTTTTTAGTTTCTGTTTTTAAACCAACCGTAATATTAGCAATATCAGCTTTGGCGTAAACAACTCCAGAACCATTAACGGTAAAGCGATCTTGATTATTAGTACGCTCATTTAACACAATGGCGGTGGCGGCAATGCCAGCAACCACTAGGATTGCCACAATAGGCAAAACAATTTGATTCTTGTTCATAAAATTTAATTAATTAATTAATATTATATACTATATAGCGCTCAATCTCCATATTAATAAAAACTGAAAAGTTATACCTAAAATTGCATCCCCGGCTACTCCTAGATCGTAATTAGCTACTAAATAAGGCCACGAGATAATTAAGACCAAAGGCAAGAATAACAAAAACTAGGGCCAATCATCTTTTTAAGACGAGGTGATACTAGAAATTTATGCACAGCCATAATTAAATTTTAACTTATAATATTTTATATTATAACAGAAATAACTGAAAAATAAAAAAATCACCTGTTTTATTACAAGCGGTATAAATAAGAAAATAATATATTAACAAAATATTAAATCAAAAAATGGCTAAGTTTGACATTATACTCATCTTATGGCAAGATATTCTATTAATCGAACCTTCACAAATAATATTAAAACTATTCATAAAAAATCATCAAAATGAAAAAAACAATAAACATCAACGAGTTTTGGCAAGAATATTTTTTATTCTGCAGCGTGCACTGTCCTATGCTACAGTTGACAGTAAAGAGACAAAAATATGTTGAGTGAAACATTAAGGCATGATTTAATTAAAGCTAAAGAAATTAAGCTAATTAAATTTATGCAATCAAGAGCAGAAAAG
>Ga0307992_1001522_pt1 | contig 13670 bp, 16 predicted proteins | sample EllFjometagen133_FD_203162 | JGI IMG/M metagenome (GOLD analysis project Ga0307992, IMG submission 203162) | Marine microbial communities from Ellis Fjord, Antarctic Ocean - #133 | ecosystem: Environmental > Aquatic > Marine > Unclassified | place: Southern Ocean | collected 2014-10-08
AAGCAAGTCACCCATAATATCTTGTTGTTGTTCGCTACTTCCACCACCTTTAGGTTGACTTGACATAATTGCTTGTATATCGTCACTCTTAAATGATTCGTACAACCCTAAAACACCAACACCTAGTACACCGAAACCTTTTCCTAATTTTTTAAGCACTGGCGATAGTTTTTCAAATGCTTCAAAAGCACCTTTCATAGCGTTACTGTTTTTGATACCATCAAACATGTTTTTTCCAACTATCTGAACTCTCTCAAAAGCATTAGCACCTTTTTCAATTAAAACATCACCTGCTTCTGCCATTTCTGGGTTTAGTTTTTTAAAATCTTTTTTGATGAATTTAGTAACACCATTAAATGCTTTTTCTACAATATTAGGAACAAAATCAAAAACTTTATTTAATTTCTTTGTTATGTCCTCTGCTCCACCACTTTTTTTAGCTCTAAACTGTTCTTGACTGTTCCATTCTGGTACGTTAGTACCATTGGCGAATTGTTGTTCTTTAATAGTCCATTTTGGTACGTTAGTACCATTGGCGAATTGAGGTATTCCTAGAGAACCCATTTGTTTTTTATTAACAACAGATGTTCCACCATTACCTAAATCACCTACAAGTTCTGCTCCTGCTTCACCTGCTATGAACAAAGAACCTTTTTGTGGAGTTCCACCGTTTGCCCTTTTAGGAATATCTATTAAACCTACTCTAGATTCAATTATAGTTTCTAATGCTTTAGACCCAGACCCAAGTATACTTTCTAATATATTATTCCAAATTTTACCTAAATCACTTACCTTTTTAACTTCTTCAAGACCTAAAGCATCAACAACGTTAACCATCACGGTTTTAACTTTTTGGTCTAAATTAGGGTCAAGTTCTTTTTCTTTATCACTACGAGTGTCGGGTTTTTTAGGTAAAGGTGTACCTGCTAATCCGAAAGTGAATATATAAGCTATTGAATTAAACCCATCCTCTAAGCTTTGAAACAAATCTCTTATAGGTTGAATAACTCTATCTTCTACTTCTTGTGCAAAATCAGTAAGTCCTAAATAACTTAAAAGACCTCCCTCTTTGATTTCTTTAAAATCTTTAAACAAATCACCATAGGCTTTTACAATAGCTAGAACAACAGCCAGAGTACCTGTCAGAGCAACTGCATGTAGTGCAATTACAGCTAAAGAAGCTAAAGCAGTTAATACGCTTTTAGCAATTACTATTCCTTTCCATACCAAAAGACTAGCAGTTATCAATGCCACTGTATCAGAAGTAGTGCCATCATTTATATTTTTTAACCAATCAGGTGCAACTTTAGATAACAACGGTGATAAATAATTATTCCATAGTTCTTTAACTACTTTTAAAACACCGTCTATACCTTTTAACACACCAGAACTTATCTCGTCTACCGTTTCTAAAACAGTACGCATGTCCTCTAGTCCGAAAGATAGCTTTGTTCCGTCAAAAACAGTATCAAACAAATTGTCTAATGCTTTTTTACTCTTATCAAAAATAGCACTAGAATCTAATTCGGTAACATCAAAAGTTATTTTTAATGCTCCTAAAAGTGCTAAAAACGTTAACAAAGCAGGTGCAGGTATAATTTTACTTAACCCTGTCAATCTCATCAAAGATGTAACAAAACCTGTTGCGATGGTTAACCCTTTCCATATTAAAAATACTTCAGTGATTTTAGCTATAACATCAATTAAAGAACTGTCTGTAAAAGTTTTCAACCAATCAGGAGTAACCGACTCTAACATAGGTTTTAAATAATCGTTCCATAATGTTTTAAATTTGAGTACAACGTTTGTAACACCTTCTAACATACCTGTTGTAATGTCGTCTATTTTGTCTAATGCAAAACGTGTATTTTCGAGTGTGTCGTCTAATCTTACTTCACCGAATATTTCACCTGTTAAAGTATTCCATGCTTTTGTTGCACCATCAAACACACCCTTAAAGGTGGTATTTAGTTTTGAAAATAAAGCATCCCATTTGGCGATTATTTTATTGAACGTATCTGCCATTTCTAACATATCATTATTATAATCAGATAGAGGTAAATCTAAAGCAGTTTTAACGTCTTCAATAGCACTCAAGTCGAAAAGACCATCTATGGTACTAGCACTACTTTCACCCATAATGTTCAATTCATCTATACCACTTGTGGCATTACTCAATGCTCTAGTATAACTCAAAGCCTTAGCTAAATTCTTACTAGTTATTAAAGTACTCTTACTTATGTCATCACTTTCATCGGCTACAGTTTTCATGTAACCACCTAAATCGTTAGAGATTTCAGGTGCGTCATATCCCATAGCAGTTGCTAAAGCACTTGCTAACTTAGTTAATGACATTAATATACCAATAACTTGTGGTGCAATTCTTTTAAGCATAGGAATAAAAGTATTACCTATTTCTCTTGACAATACATGAAATCTTTCACGAATAATTCTCAATAGATTTTCAGGTTGTTCCATTGTACGTGCTAAGTCACCTTGTGCATTTCTAGTTTGTTGCAAGGCAGTGATGTAACGTAACTGTATTTTTTCTTGCTCTGTCATCATACGGATAGATTTTGTAATACCCATATTACGAGCAGTTTCTGCTAAGTTGTTTTCTGTGATAATAATACCGATACGTCTTAGAGGTTCAGTTTCACCAACAAGACCTGCTTGTAGTTTAGTAACGGCACTTTCTATTGTTATGTTGTAGAACGAAGCTAAGTCATACGCTAACTTAGTAAAGTTAGTACTTAACGTATATGCTCTTTCACTACTCAATCCTAAAGATTCTGATATTTGATAGAACAAACCTTGAACACGTGTTAATTGTGCTTCGTCTAAATATAACGAAGAACTCATTTCTTTAATGAAAGCCGACGCACGAGTTGTGTTTTTACCCAAAGCTACCATGAATAAATTTAAGTTTTCAACGTAAGCGATAGCTTGTCTAGCACCTTCAGTTAAGGCACGTGTAGCCGTACGTAAAGCGTATAAGACGAAGGTAATTTGACTTAGTTTTCTAATCATATTACCCATACTGTTTGTGTGTTTTTTGTTTGCACTAGTGGAAACATTAGTGCTTCTGGCTAAACCTTTCATATTTGCTTTAGTTTTTAACAAAGAGGTAGACACTTGTCCGTTAGCTTTTCTAACCCCTTTAAACGAGGTGGTAACTTTTTTGTTAGCACCACTCAAACTCGATAACATTGTTTTGAAAGTTTTTCCACTAGAACTAGAGTTTAGAAAAGCCGTATCTAATCTTCCCAATGTTTTAATCAATGAGTGTAGGGAACTTGTAGCTTGTGTTGCGTTACCCGATATTGAGAATGATAATTTGTTTAAATCTTGCATTTATACCTCTAAAAAATAATAAGCGATGAAATTATAATCATCGCTTATGTATTCCTTTATTCATGTTGTCTGTTAATCTCTTAAACAAAATATATTGATTTTCCATAGCCTTATCTGCTTCGATTTGAGCATCTTTACTCTCTTTCTTTGTAGCAGTGAAAGATATAGGTTCTTTAATATATTTTGCTTTTCCGTTCTTTGAAAAAGCGTTTTGTAAAGCGACCATAACACTTTGATGTACGTATAAACCTGTAAGCCACGATTGATAATCTATCAAACTAGATTGAGTCTTTTCTTCTCTTTCTTGTTTTAGTCGACACGACTCTATATAACTTAGAAGCCATTTAGGCTCACCGTTCCAAAACTCATCAGACGGCATATTTAAGAGAATAGCTTCTGGAAATAACTTAGAGTCGAACAGGTCTGTGGCATTGTCGTAAACAATTTCTTCCACAGACTCAACGTTCGTACTTACTTCTACATGAACTTTTTTCTACGATTACCACCAGTAGGATTGATGGCTTCACCTAATAATTTAATTAATCCTTCGATTAATGCTTCTTGTTCAAAACCGTCATCACTGACAAACTCATCGTACACTTTTTCCATTTTATTAACGGTTAAGTCTTTCATGTTATTTATCAATGCTCCAAATAATAGTGCTTTTAAAAATACTACTAAATCAACAACGTTCTTTGGTTGTTCGTCACTTAACATCGATACATTAAATGCTTCTTCTGCTTTACAAATTGAACCTCTTGTGTATTCAATAATGTAATCTTTTTCTTTGATTGTTACTTTCATCTTATGCTCCTCTTATTTTAAAATTGGTAAACTATTAAGCAATATCTTCCCATTTGATTTCTGAATTTGGTATGATAGACAATGTACCTGTGATAGGTGCATCAACGTCTACACTCTCGTTAAAAACAATAGAGGCTTCACCGTTAAAGTATGCTCTAATTGCAACAGGTGCAGGAAACTCAACTGCCCATTCGTGAATCTCAGTAAGTTCGTCAGTTACGGCAGTATCAACTTTAGTAATTACTTCACTTGTAAAGTTACAAGGGAAATCTAAGTTTCCACCAACATCTGTTAAACCTTTAATATACACTTTAGAAGTATTTTCTAAGTCAGTTACGTCGTGAGTTGAAGGACTAGCACCTAAAGAAGGCACTCCTGTGATGTCTGGTATGTAAGTATAACTATCAGGTGTTGCGTTTCTAGGTGTTGCTGCTACTGCGTATCCTAATTTAATTCCTTTAGAAATTTGAGCCATGATTTTCTCCTTATCTATATAGATAATCTGTTTGAATGTTTAAGATACCTTTGTAGCGTATTGTTATTCTTGATACACTAATATCTTTTGTATCGGGTAATTCGGCAATGGTCTGTCGAGTAAATCCGTATTCATTTTGTAATTCGCTATCTAGTTTTTGAGCAATATTTTTACATATCTCTGAACTAGAAATTCTATTATAATCCTTACCAAATATATCAAATTGATAACCTAAGGTAGAATATATTTCTTGTCCGTTTATGTGTGTCCTAGTAGCATTGTTAATTTCTTGTACAGTTATCATAGGATAACTAGGAACTTTTTTGCTATTAGCTTTTCGCACTTCAACGGTGTAATCAAAAGTTAATGTTTCTATAAAAGTTATAATTTCGTTAACTAAATTTTTCATTCAACACCTCATTGATGATATTATATGCCGTTCTTTCTAATTCTGTAAAAGAATCATAAAGAGGTTTCTCTGGCAACATGCCACCACGAGAGAATCGTTTTGAGCCATCTCGTTTACTAAGATAGTACCACCCCCTTTTTGTACCGTAAAGCCAACCGTTTCCAGTTAAAGCTTCAGTATCAGGATAATTACCACTTCCAACAATACCTGTTCCAAACTCAATATAAGCAACATCGTGACCACTATAGGTGACTGAATATCCGTTTACATTTTGTTCCATTCCTACTGTTCCACCGATGTTACCATCAATATCCATTGTAGGGGCATTTTGTATCATTAATTGATAACCTTGTTCGGCTAACCTTTTTTCTATGGTATTAATTACATTCTCTAATTTTTGTGATTGTATCATAAAAAAACTAATTAAACTTTTTATACCCGAGTGTCCTAGTACAACATTCATTATATTGCCTTTCGCTTTAAGATGATTCCTATGTAATTAGGAGTATCTTGAACTTCTTCTACAACATAATCTGAACCTTTACCAGAGTCGTATTCTATATAATCTTCAGGTGGAATAGTATCAACCCAAAACACATCACCGTTTGTTAAATCGTTAATCCATCTTGTTAAATATTCATCTACCCAACCGTACGGATTTATTTCGTCCATACCGAAATCAGATTCACCGTCAATAGCATGGTCGTAACCATAAGGATTAAATTGTAGTTGGTCACGAAGTAAATCCCTAGAGATTTTAAAACTTTTTAAACCACTTTCGACAAATCCTTGTTGAGAATAATCCCAAGCATTACCGACAGGCATCGGATTACATTTTAGTCCAACAGGTACATCAAAATATTCTACTCCGTCATCTGTAAGGTTACGTTTTCCATGATATATGATTTTAGCGTTTCGTTCTAATAATCTCATGTTAACCCCTTGATTTAGGAACGATAAGTTTCATTAATCCTTTAGGATAGAATCCACCATCGTACATTCTGTCGACACCGTTTTCATCGTGTGCTAATTGACCTTCTGCTCCTATTTTTGAGTAGGAACAAACTGCCATCTCTATTACTATACTTTGGTATTGCTCTTCAACCACATCAGTGTCGGTTGAAACGTATTGTCGTCTATCGTTCAGTGTAGTTATTGCTAAATTCAAATGAATAAGCAACATATCATCTTCTACATCACCACTAAATCGTAATCTTGTTTTTAATGTTGCTAATAATTCATTCATTTATTATACCCACTCTGCATACAATACTAGATTATCAGTAACTTTGGTCGAACCAAAATTAAATTCTTCTAGGAAAGTACTGTCGTCTGTATACCAACCATTGAAAGTAACCTCAGCCAAAGTCGGCTCAGTTGGTTCAACAACAAGTCCACCGTATTTAATACTTTGGTCGACAACTGCACTGCCTTCATTACTATCAAACTCTATTGTATAATTTGCTTCTTCATTAGCTACTACCGAAGTAGGGACTAATGATATTGTACCTGTTATAGGTGCATCTACATCAACGCTTTCATTAAATACCTTAGCGACTTCACCTTGACAATAAGACCTTAGTCCTAAAGGCATAGGGAACTCAATACACCACTCTAATACACTACCACCTTCTTGTAAGGCAATAGCTACGTCTATCTCATCTATTACACTATTAGTAAAATTGCAAGGGAAATCTAAATTTCCACCTACGTCTATCAAACCTTTAATGTATACATGAGATGAGTCGTTGAGTGTCGTACTTTGATGAGTCGAAGGAGATGCTCCTAAAGCAGGTATACCAGTTAGTTCAGATATAAAGGTATAAGAAATAGGGCGAGTGTCGCCTGTCATTTCTCCATAACCTAATCTAATTCCTTTAGATAATTGTGTCATAATTCAACTCCTTATTCACTCACTGTCCACTTAGCGTATAATGTAATATCTGCTACGATTGTTGTAGTGAATACAAATGGTACTAAGAAAGTAGTATCGTCTGTAAACCAACCTGCAAAATCATTCGATGCTAAAGTTGGGTCACTAGGTTCAGTTGCTACTGTATCATAATCAATATCTTCTTCACTTGCTACTGCACTACCTTCATTACTATCATAAGTTACATCAAAAGTATCAATAACCCAATCTGCGTATATAGTAGTATCATCATCAAATGTATCACTTGCAAATGTTACTGCACTAGCAAAAGTACTGTCATCTGTATACCAAGCATCAAACGTGTAATGTTCTTTTGTTGGGTCATCGGGTTCAGTTGCGATTGCTCCGTCTGCGATTACTTCACATGCTACATCAGTTCCACCATTAGATTCAAATTGTATTTTAATATAATCTTCTGCTAAGGTTTTAGCCATAGCAGTTTGATTACCAATGAGGATAGTGTCGCCTAAAGCGACAGATGCTATCTCTGCTCCACCACTTCCCACTAAGAAATTTTGTTTCTTAGTAGTTGTGATAGTTTTATTTAAATCAACAGTTTTTCGTCTAACAGGGGCTAATGTATATGTTGGTGTAGCATCTTCCGATACTGCAACTACCTTGTAAACAAGATTGTTGTACATTACGTAATTACCAAATTTTAACATATATATCTCCTACTATTTTACGTTACTAACGAAAGCAACTAATGCGATGTTCTTAGTGTCATACTTCATAGACCACATAGATTCGTCTGCAAATTCTGCATTTGTAGGACTTTCTTCTACGCTTGTGTTAGCAAAACTGAAACCGTAAGGGTGCATCAATCTTCCCCATTTGCTATAAAGTGATGTTTGACCACCATTTGTTTCTGCATCATAATCAACATAATTAGGAACGTCAATTCTTACTGGGCAAGTCATTAATAGACCAGTACCACAAAGGTAAGTATGATATTCTGTTTTGTTAGATGTGCCGTTAGCTACAGCAGTCATGGTGTCATCAATTATAACAGGTTTACCTAAGAAGAACCTTGCAAAAGGGTCTACTGTTTGTATGCCTGATTTGATTGTTACATCATTTGCGAAACCTTGTCTTACTAAGTCAAGATATACGGCAGAGTGCATAAACCAAACAGAGAACTCGTCCATATGGTCGCCTAGAGCAGTTTGCATAGCAACTTGTGCACTATCGGCAGTAATACGGTTAGCATCTAATACCTCTGTGTCGGCATCTAAAGCTACATCATTTACATGACTTGCAAAAGCAGTAACACCTTCAAGACCTTTAAGTATGTTTAAAAGAGTCTTTTGATTCTGTTTAGCTTGGTAACTACCAATCTTACTTGCAACATTAGCTAAGTCATTAGCACCTGTTAACTCGTGAGTAAAATCATCTTCTGACCATGCTTTCATACGTCTGTAAGCCATACCACTCATCTTAGAACCACTTAAAGCAACAGGTGTATTGTCTGTTTTACCGTCATAGTTTAAAGCATCGCCCTCGAAGGCAGTGTAAAAAGGTATAGTTACATAGTTATTTTTAGTAGTGATTTGACCACTTACACCACTTGGTGCAGGTACTACGATACCACTTTCAATTAACTTTGAATTGATTGGGTCACGTTCTGACATATATCCTGTAAAAACATCACTGTCGAATGGAAATCCACCGAATAAGCCACTTGTTTTAGCCATTGTTTAACTCCTATATTTTAGACGCTAGTTTTGATTGTTCCTCTTTGAAACGACTAGGGTCTGTCTGTTTAACTTCTACACGTTCACTGTAAGTCATATCTTTAAATGCTTTGGCAGTGGTATGTGTTTGTTTGGGTTTAGGTTGTTTTTTAATTAAACTAGCAACCTTCAACTCGGTAGCAGTATCTACCCTTCTGTTCATACTGTTTATATATTTTTCAGATAACTCTAAAGTTTTAGTAGCGTCATTATTTACTACAAATAATAGAGCATCTTCTAAATCTTCTCCTGCTAATCCACCATTCATTAAAATCTTTCGAGCAGTGAGTTCGTTATCTCGCTTATCAAGTTCTGCCGTTCTCAATTCTAACTTTTGTTCCACAGTTAATTGTGCATCGGCTTCGGCTTGTAATCGAATTTGTTCTCTTAAACTAGGGTCATTGACTGCGTTTTTTCTTGCAGTATCAGACGCCTTTGTTCTCTGTTGGTCGATAAATTTTTGTATTTCTGGTGATAACTCACTAAAAATTATTTCTTTTGGCTCTGTGTTTGCCTCGTCTTCCCCATCAGGTAAGTCGGTGTTGTCCACTGGGTTCTTATCTAAATCTTTGTCTAAATCTTTGTCTACTAAATCTGCCATATTAAACTCCTAAGTGTTATTCGCAACCCCTTTACGGTTTTACTCATAATCCTTGTAATGTTTGTATTATATACAATATTTCAAAAAGTGTCAATAACCTATCTTGACAAATTTTAAATATCTGTAATTTAAAGGTTATTCTCTATCGACTTTCCTTTTTAATATCTCGTCCTCTGGGTCGGTGACATCAGTATTATCTACTTTAGTTTTTTCGGGTTGATGTGCTTTCCAATAGGCTTCACCACGTTTAGCTAACTCATCTGGTTCAGTTGAAATATTAACGAGTGTCAATACATCAATAGGGTCGAGAGTTTGAGAAGCATGTAAAGTTGAGATAGCAGTAGCTTTAGCTAAAACTCCGTCTGTCATGTTTCGACTAAATCTAATATCAACGTCTTTAGTGAGTAAGTTTTTAATTACAGTCGAATATCCCTGTCCTTGTAGCAATTTGACTATAAGTTTTAAAGTGTTTCTTTCTGCTCTCTTAAAGAATGTTTCTTTGTTTCTAGCCACAATCTCTAAGTCCTGAAAACCATCTCTTAAATATACTGCGTCGCCAGTATCTCCACCACCACCACTACGACTATCTCGTGAAGGAATACCTACAATGATACCTAGTTGTGCGTTAAGATAAGCTCTAAGTTCACTTGCACTGCTCATTTCTAATTGTTCAGAAATATATTTTAAGTCGGCAGGTAAATCTTTATCACTCATAATAGATACAATTTTATTTTCTTTAATGTTATCTCTTGCCGTTTCGTCTAAATCAACATTAGTTGCAACTAAAATAGAGTTAACATATTGCTCTAAATCATTTACACTATCTGAACCGACTAAACTAACAGAGTCTAACAAAGTCTTAGCTATTTCCCAATCACCAATTCTAAAAGCGTTATTAGGATATTCTACAATAGGTATATCGTTTATAACGTTTTGTAACGGTTCACCAATCATATCTTTCGATTCTAATATGCCAAATGCTTGACTAGTAGTTTCATATCTATAAGTATAATCGTGTGTGTATACTAAATATACATGTTTGTTTGTACCAGTAAGAGTAGGAGGTGTTTCATAGAAAGTACAAGCTAAAACAGGTGGATGTCCTATTTCTGTTGAATATACAACAAAAGTAGTAATAGGGTCTAACGTGACCACACTGAAAGGTATGTCATCTTCTATACCATAAGCGTCTGCAAATACTCCCCTATAAGAAGTCCCACACACCGAAGCATATACTGCCAACTCTTGGTCACTTGCAAACTTATCTTCGGCTTCTACCAATGAGTTTAATTCTGCTACGGCATCTCTAGCTTTTTCGTTACGATGTACGTATCTAATAGGTTTACCGAAAGTGTAACCTACAGTATCCCTAGTAATAGCCATAGCGTGATTAAACACAACTCTATTATCTACGTCTGGTCGTACGACCTTGACTCTATCTAAAATATCTTGTTTACCTTTATAATAATCAAGAAGATATTGTGATTCAGTACCGTTCGCCAATACATCTGCCCAAACATCTTTTATTATATCGGGAATGTTGTCTTGATTTAATTCGGGCGAAGTACTATTCTCTGACCTCATCTTATTAGGTAAATAATCTGTAAACAACTGTTTTCTACCCATGTATACGTGTTCTGTAAATGCCATATTATCCCTCTATATCAAACAACTTGATTGTTCAATGTTTTTTATATCGTGTTCGGTAATGCTTACTCGTTTTTCTAACTCATAAGTTCTTTCAATCATCTTGTTGTGCTTTGTGACTTCTATTTTAAGTGTATCAACTTGCATTTCGAGTTTTACCACTCTAACGTTTGCCGTATATTTAGAACTTATAAAAGTTCCTAGCACACTTAATCCACCAACTACTAATGCTACTAAAATTGCAGATTCCATTCTTTTTTGTCCTTATAGTCCAATTTGTGACCTACTAGCAAATGTAGGTTTTTGTATTGTTCTTTTACGTATCATTTTAGCCATGCCTGCCAAAGAGTCAGGTGCGTCATCGTGTAAACTTTTACCTGTTTGTACAAAAGAGGTTAATTGATTCATCATAACACCATACATCTCGTCTTCGTTGTATAACGAGGAATCTCTGAAATACCACTCCCTTACGGCAGGTGCATGTTGTATAATACGACTCAATTTACCATTTTTCCCTTCGGCTCTTACTGCTTTTATATTACAATGTACGTTATCCTTCTTCAAAGCCTCGGCAATATCTCTTGAATAGAAATCACCACCGTTATTAGCTTCAAACACAGACCTACGTACGTTATGTGCTTTAAGTGCTCCACTTACAAGGGCTTCGGTTGTTTGATAACCACCCTTCATAAATACACAGTCAACAATATATAAATCATCACCCCATTGGTAACCGATAGGCATGCTCAAATAGTCATCTCCACCGAAAGCTACGTCACAGAAAGCTATAATATCATCAGGGGCATCTTGTGGTATCTCAAAAAATCTATTCAAATCATTATATAACAAACCATCACGTTCTATAGGATTCTGCATATACACACATTCCCACGTGACTCTGTCTGTCATTTTCTTTAAATCATTATAGTGAGCAGTATTGAAACCGACACCATGTTCGTAATCAAAATTACTCTCACCTTTGTCGTCTAACGCAGGTAACTGAATAAACCTTGCTCTGACATTATCTTCGTATTTTGATTCAATACGACCTAAAGGGTCAAATATTGACCAACGAGTGCCTATGATTAGCATAGGAACTCCGTTTTTTCTTCTTTGTAACATATCGGAAGTAACTTTGAACCATAGACCGTCTAATCGTTTAGGATTCATAGCTTCTTCGATTCCACTAACTAAGTCATCTAAATATAGCAACTCGGACGCTTCTGTAGCACCTGTAACAGTACCATCAATAGACCGAAAAGTTAAAGTCTTATATCTACGTCTTTCAGATAAATCTAATGTCATATTCTTAGCACTAGATGAAACTAACGGACTCTCTGGAAAAATGTCGGCAAAACGATATTCTGGCGAAGTGATAAACTCTGTACAACCGTCATAAAACGAATTTACTAAGGAAGATGAGAAACCTGCACTTAAAATACTTTTCTGTGGTGCTCGACCTGCTCTCCATAAAATATATAACAGTCCTAGTGTAGTTTTACCTGCTCTAGGTGGCATACTTATAGCTAATACGTCTAATTTACCGTCTGCTAAGTCTTGCATATCATAAACTACGCTTTGTAAAACCTTTTTTCTAGGTTCATAAAATTTAATTTCAGGTATACGATTCCAATCCATAGCTATTAAAAAAGCTTCAAAATTATCTCTACCTCGATAAGTATATGCTTGTTTTAAAATCGATACTGCTTGTTTTACATCTTCTATGTCCTCTATTTTAGAAATGGTGTCTTTTGTGGCTAATTCTATAATACGAGCAACGTGTTCTTGTGCCTTATCGTAATCGTGGCGATTGTGTGATAATTGTTTTAACAGAATTAACTTTTCTAACTCCATTACTAAAGGTAATTGACCTTCATATTCTTTAAGTTGGTCGACAAGGAGTAACTCTTTTGTATCTGGTTTACGAATTTGCAAAATATATCTCCTTTAATCCTTCTATATTATATACAAAAAAGTATAAAGTGTCAAGATAGGTTATTGACAGTTTTGGAGAAAGTGTATATAATACAGATATTGGTGAATCAACTTTCATCTTTACCTCCTCTCCCCTCAAAACTCTTTGAGGGGTTTTTTATCTTGACAGAGTTTAGTATATATGAGATACTTCAATTAGAGGTAAAGAAAATGGTATTTTTTCATATAGTTGAAGTTAGGTATATTAAGGCAATGGGACTAATTCGTTTAACAGAGGAAGTAAATGCGTTAATGAAAGAAGACAAGTATTGGCAAGTAGAGGGTAATTTAATTAAAAACGTAGTACCCTTTTCTACTGATAATAATCCTTATACCAATAGAATAGAGTATATTCAAACAATGGTCAAATTGAGGAGTTAGATAATGAACATAATTAAAGAAGGTAAATACTCAACAGTAAAAGAATATAGATGTGTAAACTGTGACTGTGAATTTAAACTAGACCTTGGTGATATTATGGACACGAGTATGTATACCAAACTAGATACACACCGAAAAAGCCACATAGTATGCCCTCAATGTAATCATTGGATAGACGTTGATTATAAATCGTTTTAAAGGAGATAGTATGAAAATAATAATAGAAGTAGATGAAAAGGATAAGAAAAATCCAATTATAATGACACCAACAGGTGCCACGTCAAAACAAGTGATTGTAAAAACATTAATAGCTTGTGCTGTAGGTGCAAACAAGTCTTATGATTTAGAAATTGGAAATT
>Ga0307992_1001523_pt1 | contig 13670 bp, 19 predicted proteins | sample EllFjometagen133_FD_203162 | JGI IMG/M metagenome (GOLD analysis project Ga0307992, IMG submission 203162) | Marine microbial communities from Ellis Fjord, Antarctic Ocean - #133 | ecosystem: Environmental > Aquatic > Marine > Unclassified | place: Southern Ocean | collected 2014-10-08
TCAAACTGAGCCCGGGCAGCAATATCAAAAGCTTTCGATGCATCATTTTTCATAACTTTCTTAATCACTTCTCTAACAGGATGATAACTTAAGTCATCCAACTTAGAATTGAAAGGCACAGAATTTCCGTATTCTGTAACAGTCAAGCTACCCTGAGTGATTGTAAATTTGGTTTGCGGAATTTCAGTATCCTCAGTCAAGGACGCTCCCTGAGTTTCAGTATCAGAATACACATTCCAGTGATAAGATTCACCTTTGCCAAGACCCTTATCCATGGCATCTTTAGCGTCACAATGTTGACGATAACGAACTTGAGGCTGTACATCCAGTCTCAAAATATCGGATAATTCGTCTGTATACATATCCTTTTGTTACTCACTTTTCAGTGGAGATGGTCATTTCTGCCATCTTCTGCATGTCTCCATGCAGAGCAGACTTTATCATCGCTGTTAAGCGTTTCCCGTAAAGTCGTTGAGGATCGCCTCAACCAAGTGCCGGTTATGTCCAGGTCTCTTAACAAAACGCTTGTAAAAATCAACAACTAAATGGTAATCACCTTTATCAAGAGGTATTTTTTTATTACCATTGTTATCTTCAAATTTCTTTAAACGTCTTGCAAGATATTGAATCATGAGAGAAAGACGATGCTTTTTCTCACCAGCTATCCATGGATATAATAGTTTGCCAAGTAAATAAGCGTCAGCGAGATTTTTTACAGATATTGATAACATAACTTTGGTCATATCACCATATCGTTTCCCATTTGCCATTCCCATAGGTTTTTGCGACCTTTCAGTTATATAACTTTTTAAACCTAATCGTTCGATTATATCGAAAGCTTTTGAGATAATCCCTCCATCAGTATTGTACAATTTAATCTCTGTACCTATTTTTGGTTTTAAACTTTTTTCACTTCGAATATAACAAGAAAGAGTTACACTTCCATCACATTCGATTACTCCGGCCAACCATGCTATCTCACCTTCGGTTGGAATTTCCTGCTGATTTTCTCTATTCATAACACTTTCTCCTAAGTAGAAGTTATGACTTAACAAGATGTTCCAGCATACAGGGAAATTTAATGTGAGCAATGTTGTTTACCCACCGTCAGCAGCGGTTCCCCAGATTTGTCCAGCCATTTGAAATCTCCTTATTATCTAAGCATGAGACCTTCGAGAATTCATTTGTTCAAAAATTTCCCGTTTGGTCTTTGGTTTAGTAGGTTGAGGACCTTTCCCTCGCTGAGACGCGATAGGTATACGATCCACAGACTTACGTTTAGTTTCCCGTTTACTATCAAGATCCACTTTGGAAGGTTTTTTCTTCTTTGGAACAGGTATATCAAGATCAAGCCTTGCTTGTTTGACTGCCTTTTTGACAATATCTGACGGCATCATGTCTGGGTTAGCTCGAGCAATATCCACAGTAAGCTGGTTGACATATTTCCGTCGACCGACAGTATTCAAATCAACATGTTCTGTTTCAAACATCTTGATTGCGTCCTTCCGATCTGTCTCTTTTAATACAGATGTAGCCACTTTTCGGACTAAATCATCTTCATTAATTGGGGCAACTGGCGCAACAACTGGTGCGGATGGAACTACAGGACGGGAAGCCGATTCTAAAATCTCCTCAACCGCCTTTGCAATGTTATCAGAATCACCAAGATATAAAGCTTCAGCAATCTTCAAGGCCTTAGTTTTACGAAGCTCTTTGATCTCTTTATCACTGGCACCTTTGTTTTCTTCAGCAATATTACGCACTTGTTGTGTAGCTTTCTCAAGTTCAATCTGTTGTTTATTAATATCTACCTTAGCTCGCTCGAAATCAGCTCGTTCTTGATCTAATTTCTTACGCTCCATGGACGCTTGGGCCAACTTCATGTCACCGGAAAGGCTCTTCTGGATAGCAACGATTCCACCAGCTGCGTCCACTTCCTCTTTCGTTTTGACAATATCTTGACCATTAACCTTGAGAGTAATCATTTCATTCTCGATCGGTTCTATAAGGTCTCCCGGGGTGGAGTCATTTTCAATAATGTCCTCCGATTCGAAAGATAATCCAGCATTTTGCCGACGACGTTTTTCTGACATAGATTGCATAATCTGGTCTCTTTCAGATACAGACTCATTTTCCATGTCAGCGTCTTGAGGATTATTTTGATCATCATCAAGAGCTAAATCATTTTCAAGTTTAACAGTATCAGTAATATCGATATCTACGTCCTGTTGGATAGTAGTTTCTTCTGACATAATTTCTTCCCCTTTATTGTTCATTATTCCCTAAATATAATTGATAAGCTGAATCACCTGACGCTACCAACTGCTCAAGGCATTGCTGGAAGTGGTCAAATTGTTTAACTATCCCTTGTAATCTAATAATTTCCTTAGTACTTGTAGGATCAACCGTAGTTAATTCTTGTTGAGCTGTGACGACTTTCAGCTCAGCAGCATTGATTATATATTGAGCCAATTTAGTGTTTAAAAACTGTTTGGCTTCTTCCCCTAGAGCCACAGTTTCCATCAATTGACGATCATATTCATCAGTTAAATCATCCAATGTTCCAGCCATTAAAAAACTCTCCCACCATTATTGGTTCGTTCATCATGATAATCGGGCCCAAGCTCAACTTTAGTCACTGGCCCATTATCATGACCAAGGGCTTCTCTCGTAGCAAGACCAGTTCGAAGAGCATCATTGACCAATGGCCCACCTCTATAACGGTTTTCCTGCTCTTCCCAATCTTCATCAATGATTGAACTTCGGTTACCTGAGATTTTTAACATTTTGTCCTCCGTACAATTAAAATTTCCACTTCTTTTTCATCATGAATAACTTCAAACTCAATTTACATTTAACCTTCAGCCGCTGGCACCATGCCATAACGGTCATTCATCAACACAGAACTCAAACGATCATTCTCATTGGTCAATAGTTCAAGTTCTCGGTCTCTCTTCTTAAATTGTAGAGTTTCTTGCTGAAGGATCAATTCACCCCGGGCAATATCATTCTTTTCTGCAGCAATTTGCTCTTTAATATATTTGATCTTGACATCCAGATCTGCAAGTTCTCGTTCAGCAACAAGAGCTAATTGTTTACGTTGAGTATCACCCTGATCTTTAATCTGAGCAATTTTGACCTGAGTATCATAACGAATTTGATCAGTACTAATCTGTTGCTGAAGTTCCTGCACAACCTGAGTGAGCTGTTTAATCCGAGGATCCTCTTCCTGGCCGCCCTCTGGTTTGGTTACAAATCGATCACCATCTCGGTAACCCAAAGAGCCAAAAATCTCCTTCATCACTTCATCTTGGTCAATAGTATCAATTGCCCCGGGTAATACTTCACCGATCGTCTTGATCCCGGTCACGAGACGTTCAACTCGTTTATGGGGTGAAGTGGCACCAAATCCTACAGCAACCTTAACACTATAATTGGTATCCATTAACTCACTGGTCTGTTCAGACTCTGTACCCTCTCCGATCAATTTTAAGACTCTTTCATCAGTCTCATAAACCTTACCCATTTCCATGAGTTGATTGAGCACTGGTTCAACCCATGTTTCAGTGAAAACTCGAAGTTGATATTCAGTGATAATATTCGAATCATCAAGGGCCATTGACATTCCGCCAACAGTTTCATTAAGACTTCGATTAGTCTGAACAGAACCTGTTGAGAATGCTCCAACGAGCTCATCAAAATCAACATTGATCCGATCTTGCTCTTGATAAGCTGAACCTGTAACATCACTAAATGATTCCTCTTTGACATCATCAAGATCATCCATCAAGATGACTCCACCCGGTACTGATGTCGTTAAAGCTTTCCAGTCGACTGAAGCATTGCGTCGTGCTTTATAGCGTTTATTGAGTATAAGTTTAATATTATCAAGACGTTGATTTGCCAGATCATTAGTTTCTGTAACCAGATCCTGAGATAACTCCGGCAGCCCTGATGGATAAATCCGATGAGTTTCAATGAGACAAGAACCCATGACATAAGGTCGACCTTGTTTGAAAACCTCAATAAGGGGCACCGGTTCCGACAATAGTTCTCCACTACCTAACGTATAAAAGATCATATCATCATTGTCAATCTTGACAATATTCCGATGGACCCAGACAATATCATATAATGACAATTGATGAGATTCATCTTTTGAGTCGGTACGTTTTCCTTCCCGGGCTGCCCGAGTACTATCAAATTCACCAGATTTCATAGCTGACTGAATCTGGCCATCAGTTAACAAAAGCCACTTTGCCTCTCCGGTCTTATCATCTGCAACTTTCATCCTTTGCTTAACATCAATTGCAAACATCGGCATGATCTCAATTAAATAAGGAGATGTCCCGATTGGATCACGCCAATCAGCACCAGATGCAAAACGAAAATTCTCAAGCGGCACCACACCAACATCAGGCTTATCAATTTTAGATCGGGTTTTTGTGATCGTCTGAAGCACTGGTTCCCCGTCCTCATCAACCATAACCAAATTATCGAGTCCGAAAACATGCTCATCCACATCAAAATCTTCAGTTTCATATAACCATTCTTGACGAGAAATCACGACCCCTGATGTCATTGCATCTTGATATGCACCAATCAGAGTCTGAAACCATGGAATAGAATGATCGAGGTGATAAGTTAACCAATTCTTGCTGATCTTGGCACCTTTTACAGAGTTGTCATCAGCAGGATTCTCAGGCAAACAATTGACCACATCTAATGTACCAAAGAATGCAACAGCGGCAGCCGCTTCATGGCGTCGAATCATTGAACGAACTTTGGGCCTGAAAACTTTAGAACGATACTTATAAGAGTCGGAATAATACTTAGAACCACTCGGGTGCTTGCTTCTGAATAGAGCAAGATTTTTCTCAATCTGTTTGCGGATATTGTTGTCAAGATAACTGGTACTAGTCTCATATGCATCCCGAGCAATAGCTATCCAATCCTCTTCAGTTCGTGGATTGGACATATTATGCCGATCAATCTTAGCATTATCTTCACTACCTTGCTCGGTGTAGCCTTCTTCCAGTGCCATACTTATTCTCCCTGAGTATCAAGACTGATTATATTATTCTTGACATCTCGATCAGCTTCTAGCCGTTCGGGCATGGCCCCTCGAGGAAAATTACATCGTTCAAGCAACTCTCCACCAGCCAAAATCGGGAGCTTTAAATCAGTATCTTTTGCTAATTCACACAAATGCAGAACAAACCCGTACTCACCATGAATGTTCATATTTTTGATGACCACCACACCAGTGCCACGTCTACATTCCACGTACCATGCCCAACCTGGGTAATGCTTTTTGAGCTTCCGCCCAATCATTGAACACAGTCGATTAGCACTTACTTCGAAAGCAATGTCTTCTTTATACTCGGTAGACATGGATTTGTCAAGTGTTTTTACATGGTTAACATATTGCTCACGATTAACCTTTTTCTTTGGTTTAGTCATTTTGCTTCTCCGTAAAATCTCTACCACCTGAAAACTCATACACAACTATCGGGTCATGCATCGTTGGATCAATCTTTTCGGTCCACTCTTTGATATCAATTGTGACACTCGTAGGACGAACAATCTCATCTAATGGTATTGGTGTACTTGCCATGACTTACCTCTCCTTTTTGTTACTCTAAAAATTGAATCAACAACCCCGCAAACAAACATATTTGAAATATTATCAGTTTAAATATCATCAGCATGTTCGGGAACCAGATCCCCTTCGAGCGCCGTAACAAAATCCTTATAACCAACCGCTCCAGATCTGAGTGAATCAGCGCCATTACTATGCCATGAATGCAATGGAACCCGCATGAATTCACCAAGATTTGGATTCCACTGTTTACGATAACCATCGAGACATTTAATCCCTTTATCACAATGTGTCTCATCAATCCAAGCAGTACTCAGAAAGAAACGAACTGCTTGGATCTGACTGGCCACTTCTTCTTGGTTTTTTGGTCGTTCGACAATCTGCAGATTAGATAATCCTAAACCGTTAGCATATTGTAAAAATGTCTTCCCGGTTTGCGGAGAATGATTACGACCATCATGAGGCATATAGTGGCAACCAATATTGTATTTAGTGTTGCAGATATACCGGACATAATAATCAAGTCCTTCCCCTGACCCCTCGAAATATTTAATCAAATGGTTCTCTTTACCTATCCGTTGGTGGAACCATAATGACATCGCATCATTGAAACCGATATCCCAGAACACATTGACCGGGAATATTGGATCATATGGTACATTGCTGATTCGTTTATTTTTACGAAGAAACACCATCTGGGTCGCATAATATGCCCCAACAACTGACGCCATGAATGCCTCTTTCGGAGTTGATGGAAACTCTCGCATCATATCATCACCCATGGTGTCAGCTTTAGTGATGTACCAATTCTTCTGCTTCTTGGTGAGCTTTATCCCTTTGCTCTCTAACTCCTCGAAATAACTGGCCATATCATCAACGACAATCATATTCTCATCAAGAATATATTCAGGATGCTTCCACCAAGGAAAAAAGAAGAACTTGAATTGCATCTTATTGGGTTTAATACTTTGCAATATCCGCTTCATTGCTTCAGAGCAATACTTATAAAAGTAGCCCTCCCGACCTTCAGCTGTTGATTCGATGAAAATATATTGACCAGCGTGTACCGTATTGATTGAACCTGTCACAATTTCTTGAGCTTTACTGGGAAACCTGGCACATATCTTACCGAACTCAGAGATATGAAGCATGTAAAAAGTTCCTGAGCGTAATGAGGTACCAACGCGAATACTCGATCCATTGGAGAATGCTAGTTTTTTAGATGAGTCAGAAGGAGCACTGCGACTCTCTCTGAGTTGAGTAGGGAGATTATCATAAGCATAACGGACTTTGTTACTGAAAAACTCTTCAGCATCCTCTCGGTTATGAGCAATAATGCCGCAATGCGTATTATCTCGAAATAGACACGTATCGAGGAATAAAATACAAATAAATGTAGTTAGTCCCAATTGTCTCGCTTTCAGGATCAGATTGAAATACCACATGTTGCTAAGCAATTGTTTCTGAGCCCAATTAAGTTTAAATTTAATTTTATGGCCCTTTGTATCGATGATCCAATAGAGATTGTTGAGACGCCAAATCCTGCTATTGAGATTACTAGCAAGTTTAACATAAGCTGCTTTCTCACTCTCATCCAGCTCTGGTGGAGACTCATAAACCGGGATAATACCAACAGATGATTTACCCATCAAGCGCCTCATATACCTCTTTGTATTTGTCTTGAGTAAGCACCAGCGGCTCATCACCAGCAGACAGATCATCAAGCAGCCCGGTAAACGTATGAGTATGTTCGATCTTATCTTTGAGCATTCCCATAATTTTAGCGAGTGAATCAAGAGCACCTTTTTTGTCGATCATTGTAATATCAGTACACAATAGATTACCCTCAGAATCTCGGATATATTTAATTTTACTAATCGCTCGACGGGTACGATGATCCATGTGTGACACTGGCAAAGGGTCACCTTTATCATCTAACATATTAATTGGATCTGTGAATGCAACACAACTATACTCATCCATAATTTGCTCAATTGTAACATTTAATTTTGCACGACTGATTAACATCTCACGTTGATATGTTTCCCAGAGATGAGGTTTAGTTGAGTCGCCCTCTAGTGCTTTAATCCACCCATGTGCCCCACGAGCTTGAGAATCACTATAACCGACAGTTCGTGCTGCCCTGAGGGCATGCCCTCCATTCCGTATCAACTCGGTTATATATTCGATTTCTTGCGGTGTACAAGGCTTTTGAGGTTTTAGTGGTTGGGCCGGTTTACCAACCCCTTCAGGTGTGCCGAGAAAATTGAAATCAGTTGCTAATGTTAATATTTCTGACATGACCTCCCCCTTTTATTTTTAAGATAATCATCGATGCACACCAAGATTCAGAGAGGGGCTGCTTCCCGACATACACCGATGATTATCTTAAAGTGTGCCATATCATTGATGTTTTAGCAAGTAATTTTTTGCTTGCTAATTTATTTAATATCGGCTACTATATAAATCCAGTGAGCAGAAAAATACTTGCTGAGGGAGCATAGTTACAAAAAATAGGTAGTTTGGTACTTGCTAGATTTATTGCAGAATAGTCAACCTCTTTAAATTATTGACGTTTTTCCATTTTGCCGCAATAACAGACTATTTATCCCTACGACACTTAAGTATGTAATATTGTTAAGAAAAAGTGCTCTACGTCGCAAAAACTGGCACTATTTTCTAATAAAAGCCCAACCTACTAGAATCATTACCAAATCCCCGTTTTGTCGCAACAAGTACCCCTACATTCCAATGCTCTATAACTCACCGGAATTATTACAAAATCCTTATTACGCCACATTATACCTACATTATCCAATGTTCTGTAACTATGCAGAATATTTACTGAATTCCCATTACGTCGCATCGATTATACCCTACACCTCAGATTCATCTGTTCAAATGATCAAAGAAGTGCACTAAATAGGTATTGTTATAATCTATGCATTGCAACAAATATAACAATACCTGTTTAGTGCACTTCTTCACTTTTACAGAGCTACCAATTTGAGATGTATCCCTACTACACTACTGTATAACGTACTTTTCATCAACAATATTATATAGTTAAGTGTCGCAGGGATACCTCTTTTAGTAGCATGCAGATTGTGCGACACAGGCCAAAATCCTCAATATTTACGGTGAGTTACAACGAAAAAAAAGTCAATTTGATGGATTTTTTGCTAAGTAACTAGAATCATTAACCTTTCACCTGTTTTTATAGGTATAACCACGCCCGACAAGCCTTTATTAACGAATTTTAATGTAATTCTAATAAAGCGTTATTCGTTAATGATACTAGCTATTTACAAACTGCTGCACAGGGCGCAGTGAAATAATGGTTTTTTATTTTGTATAGTTACCTATATTATACTAGGCATAACTACCTAAATTTAAAAAACACATAAATCACACACTATAATTATGGATTAACAATTGATGCACAGCGCGTGACAATTGTTAATGTACATATTTATATCTCTATGTACCATTGTTTCACAAGATTATTAAAAAATTATAATAAAAATAAACTTGACAACCCCCTACTTTTGGATTAACTTGAGAAGTGTAAGACAGAGACATGCTCTTTGACAACTTGCTCGAAGCCAACCACCATGGTGTGTTAGGACTCGCAACCATTCTCTGAAGCCCATGCGAAGGGCCCCTCGATTGGATCTAATAGTGATTAACTCTCAAACCTAGCTGATGAAGATTACCATCCTCATCGGTATGGTTGGACAGTTAACCTTATACATTATATAGGAGAATAAATCATGACACCCTCAGAATTTAAAAAAGAACTCTTGGTAATGGTGAACCAATCGCTGGTGAGAGATCCGGATTGTTTAGAACACCCGGCCGGGTATGAACTTCAAGTTGATCAGGTATCATTTGTAGTCAACCCTGATAAATTGGATCGATTTCGAAAACAGGTCAAAAAGATGAAAATCAGATTGCCTAAAAGCCTTGAAGCCCAAATAACAAAAGCCACGGCTGATGCCGGACGGGGCAATGTTTTAAGCATCGTAGACATTACCCCCTGCACTACCAAAAAATCAGGCAAGCCCAGCCGCCCGACATTATGCCCCCATTGTGACACTTATTGTTATGGCGATTGTCAAGCTTAAATCTTAAAAAAGGAGATCGGACCATGAAATTAAAAAATGGGATAAAAGAACTCCATTTGATAGACTCGAAATTAGTTTTTTATTATGCAAATAACCGAGGTCGTGGTGATAATAATGTTACAATTTATCGAATACGAAACAATATTGACCGAGTTGGTAACTGCCAAAATCAAGAACTTTTACCATTTATAGCTAAAACCCAAACTTCCGGGTGGTCTGGAAATGTTAATTTTTCAAAACGTGTAATGCAAAATTTAGGGGTATGCAATTATTCTTTTAAATCTTAAACCTTAAACCTTATTAAATAGGAGTAAATAATCATGACAAAAATTATTGGAATTAAACGTTATAACACAGAAACATCAACTATTATTGCTGAAAAAGATCACTTATCAGAGTGTGGAAATTACTCAAGTACAACTAGGTTGATGTAATCTCTAACAGGGAAACTTTTCTGGTGGACAAATTCAAATGGTCAGGACTGTTATTTACGAGATAATATATGGTTGCCGGAAGAAGAACTTGATTTGACAGGGTTTGATATTGTTAATGAGAATTTAGCATTAAGAATTATTGAAAATGTTTAAATTTTCTTATAACTATAAATAACATAGGGGGATACCATGTAAAATAGGCCAATCGAACACGCTCGTGACTGTAATTGACAAAGCATTTGGGTATGTTAGAGTGGTTACAGTTACGAGCCTTTTATAATGTTCTTAACGATAATTTGAGACCATTATGAAGGGTAAATTATGATGTATTTATGAAAACTGCTCTTAAGTACTGGAGTAAAGGAGAATAATCATGGGTAAGGGTTGGATAAATGTTATTTTAATAATTGCTATCTGGGGGTATATTTATTATTTATTTTGGTCTAAAATTGGAGGTTGAGAATGGGACAAGCACGACGAAGAGGAACATTTGAAGAGCGTAAAGCGGTAGCTGTTAGTGAAGGTCACACTCGATCAGGATGGTGGCAGGATCATAAGGGCTACACTAAACGTCAACAACAAGATTGGATTAGAGAGCTCATGCCGAAGACTCCTGCAGAGGATTTGCTTTATCTTACTCAAAAGGGAGATAAATAATGGCACCATTTAAACAACCTCGTATGAAAAGTATTTATGAACAACAAATTGATAGACTTATTCCTGATGCTGTAAAACATGCGAATAAGATCATTTTAGTAATTGATCCTGAGTATGGCCCTCAGATTATTAAGAATTCTAGAAATACTCCAATCAGAATATCATCATTAAAAGCTGCTGAAAGAGTTCCTTATGAAAAATGCGTAGGGACATGGAATCAATTATATCATGCCAGGATGAATCAATTGACCAAGACTGCAGGGATTCGATAACCTCACTCAGGCACCTGGGCTCCGTTATAATCAAGCGGGTTTTTTCATGTTTCCCCGTACTCCTTGTTCGTTTGGTGGTGCATGGGTCACCGTCATTAAGCCCAAGACCATGCAATTTAAAAAAAAAGAGGTAATATTGTGGAAATTGAAATTGAACAATTAACTAATGCTGATTGGTTCCGAGAACAACAAAAGATTTTAAAATTAACCAATGTCAACATGGCCTATGCTTTATGTTGCTCATTATCTCATGTTGAGCATATGCGATCGAACCGTCGACCAGTCACCGAGAAGACTAGACGAATTATTAAATTATTACACAGCAATGGTAAATCATTTTGGTAAAGGAGAGAAAATGAAAGTAAAATTAACAAACTACACACCTGAACCGGACATTACATGTATGCGAGCGGCAATAATGTGTCGCAACTCTGACCCGTCGATGGGTATCCTGAAAAAAGCGTTATCTACTGGCCATGATAGTTTGCTCGAACACGCTACTTTTACATTCGAGATTACTGATGTCTCAAGAGCTTTAAGTCACCAGCTTGTCCGACATAGGATAGCTTCATTCGCCCAGCAGAGCCAGCGCCATGTCAAATTAAGAGATGGGCATGATTGGTATGTGGCACCACCAACAGCTACGCCGGGTTTTCACATGGCAATTGAGGTTGCTCGACAAGCGTACCTCCAGGCTATTGATAATGGCATGCCTTTGGAAGATGCCAGATATTTATTACCTAATGCCACGAAGACCAGCCTTGTCATGACAATGAATGCCAGATCGCTGCATAACTTTTTTGCTTTACGATGCTGCAATCGAGCACAATGGGAGATTCGTGAAATGGCTAATAAGATGCTCCACCACTGTAAAAGAGTTGCCCCGGTGATCTTTGAAGGTGCCGGTAAGCAGTGTGCGACTTGTAAAGATCCTTGTAAAGATCCTTGTAAAGATTGTAAGATTAAAGAAAAGGTGGAGGAACAAGATGGTCAATGGTCCTGTAAATAACAACCAGCCAGTCCCCCTCGCCATCGTCGTTACCTGTATTATTATGCTGCTCTGCGGCATGGTCTTGGGGTTATCTATCCAGTGCGGCCAGGCGGATCTAAAAATGGCTGTGAGGGAGCGGAACCTTGAGCGATATTATTACCCTGATGCTGAGGCGAAATTTATCGGGACGCGGCCGATGAGTGATAAAATGCGGCCAATTGTGAGGGGGAAAGTAAAATGAAACGACTTGCACATAAATATATTGATTCTGTCGATGGTAAAGCACATCAAGGCGCCATTAAGATTATTGGGAATCTTGATAAAGCATATTGGTTGGCTTGCAATTCAGCAGCCGGGTTGTCCAATTGTTGTGACGAAACAACCAGCACCAGGCGTTATGAGCGTGAACTTGAGGAAGCTAAACAAATTTTTAGAGCAATCTAACGACCTGCATCATCGGGCCGCAGACAACTTAACTTATAACTTTAACTGGCTATTCGGCTCTGCTGGATTTGCTGGTTATAAGCTGAGCTAAGGAGTAGATCATGGCGAAAAGATGGAGAAAACAACCAAGCGAAACGGGCCTAGCGCGGGTATGTCAATCACCACGGGGATATGAGTTAAGAGAGGATGGCGAAGCTATCGCTCACGTTGTACCTGTACATATGCGATTTATTATCACTGGATGGTACTGGTATGGATTCGATCAAAATACTTACAGCCACCCTGTAGAAACTGCCGACGAATGTAAAAAACAGGTGAAAAAATATATGAAGTCTAAAGGCTTATAACGATCTGAATAACTGGCACCAAACTTAAAGGAAAGTTAAATGGAAAGTGAAGTTAAAAAAGATAAAGTTGAAAGCTGTGAAGTGTCCAGGTTATTGACTTGTTAGCAGGCTTATTATGATAATGAAATATATTGTAAGCTTGTCAGGGGGTAAAGATTCGACGGCGATGCTACACTGGCTACTGGAAAAGAATTACCCGGTAGATGGTATTGTTTTTATGGATACTGGTTGGGAGTTCCCGGCTATGCTTGAGCATATTGATCTTGTTGAAAAAAATATAGGGATACCGATAACAAGGGCTAAACCTAGAAAAAGTTTTGAGCACTGGTTGTTGCATCAGAAGGTCGTCGCTAAAAAAGGCCCGATGAAAGGGAAAGTCCATCGGATCGGCTACGGCTGGCCGTCATCATTGCGACGTTGGTGTACACGGGAGAAAGTTGGGGCCATAATTAAACACATGAAACGATATGAAACAGCATCAATGTATATCGGCATCGCTGCTGATGAAGCACACCGGCAGGTAGAAAAAGCGACTATTAAAAATAAAGATTATGTGAGAGCTTACCCGCTCATCGAATGGGGTAAAACCGAAGCTGATTGTTTAGAATACTGCAAAGAGTTGGGCTATCATTGGGATGGGTTGTATGATATTTTTTGCCGAGTTAGTTGTTTTTGTTGTCCACTCCAGAGGGTTGGGGAGCTTCGGAAATTGAGAAAACATTTCCCCGATCTTTGGGCGCAGATGCTTGAGTGGGATCACCTCAACATAAGAGGTTTCCGTGGTGAGAAGTCAGTG
>Ga0307992_1001524_pt1 | contig 13669 bp, 7 predicted proteins | sample EllFjometagen133_FD_203162 | JGI IMG/M metagenome (GOLD analysis project Ga0307992, IMG submission 203162) | Marine microbial communities from Ellis Fjord, Antarctic Ocean - #133 | ecosystem: Environmental > Aquatic > Marine > Unclassified | place: Southern Ocean | collected 2014-10-08
GAAAAAGAAGATATCGATATGCGCGAATATAAATATGTCAGTTTGCGTTTTAACGGTCAAGTAATTGTACGCGATTAACCAATGAGTAAATCTATGAACGAAAAAACAATTTTAAGCGCCCTAGACATTGGGACAACGAAGATCTGTGCGATCGTAGGTGAATACGACGCCAGTGTTTCGGAATACCATATACTTGGTATAGGCAAAGTCCCATCTTCAGGTATGAAAAGTGGAGTGGTCATTGATATCGATCAAATGCGAGCATCCATTGAAGCTTCCGTTTCTCTCGCAATGAAGGAAGCGAATATAGAGAAGATCAGTGGAGTTACCGTGGGTATAGCCGGTGATCATATCCGTAGTATGGATACGGAACACGCCATTCCCATTAACAGACAAGATAGCAGCAAACGAGTCAATATTATTGATGAAAAGGACATGCTCCATCTTGAAGATTCAATAAAGAACATCAATATCGGGATCGATCGTGAGATCATTCACATAATTCCTCAAGAATATATCATAAATGATCAAATAATCGTTAAAAATCCTCTTGGGATGTCCGGGAGTAAACTGACTTTAAAAGCTCATGTGATCACGGCAGCTATCAACAATGCACGCGATCTCGTCAATTGTGTACAGAAGACCGGCCTGAACGTGAATGACATCGTTTTAGAGCCCCTGGCGTCAGCTGAAGCCGTATTAACATACGATCAGAAGGAACTCGGTGTCTGTCTTATCGATATTGGAGGCGGAACAACAGACATCACTATTTTTAACAACGGTCATCTTGTCAGCACACAAATCGTCGGCTACGGTGGTGAAATTGTTACTCGTGACATTGCATCATTGGCAAGAACTTCATTTACTGAAGCTGAACGTATTAAGAAACAATACGGTTTTTCAACCGCAAAATTGGCAAAATCGCAAGGAATTAAAGAATTTTATATCAAACCCGTCAATGGAAAAGTGGACATTGCCATGAATTCCGGATTACTTTCGGAATTTATTGAAGCTCGGGTCCGCGAGATCCTTCTATTATCTCGTGAAAACCTGAAAGGAATGCAGTTAAATGCCGGGATCGTCCTTACGGGTGGCGGTTCGCTTCTGAGAGGCATAGAACATCTTGGAGAAGAGATCTTCGGCATGAATTGTGTCGTCGGTTATCCCATTCATATGAATGGCTTGGAAAAAGAAGATTATACACCGGATTTTGCAACCGGAATTGGACTTTTACACACAGCAAATAAATGTAATTTAAAACCTAAGTTTCCATCCGGTCAATCTAAGATGACCCTATGGAATAAGATCAGAGAACGTTTATCGGAATTTTTCTAGAAAATAATAAAATTAAAAAATAATAATGAAACGGAGGATCCTATGTTAATCGAATATGATGGATTAAAAGACCAAAGAGCACAAATCAAGGTAATCGGAGTCGGCGGCGCAGGTGGAAATGCCATACAGCGAATGATCAAAGAAAAACTGACGGATGTGGAATTTATAGCTATCAACACAGATGCACAGGCATTGAGCGTGAACGAAGCTGAAACAAAAATACAGATCGGAGCCAATAAGACTCGCGGACTCGGTGCAGGAACTGACCCTTCTATCGGTTACCATGCCGCTTTGGAAAGTAAAGACCGCATTGAAGATATTGTACGGGATACAGATATGATCATTATTACCGCAGGTATGGGTGGTGGTACCGGAACAGGAGCTGCCCCGGTTATTGCAGAGATCGCTAAGAACAGCGGTGCTTTAACGATCGGTTTTGTTACAAAACCTTTCGAATTTGAAGGCACATTGCGCAATAAACAAGCATTGGAAGGCATTAAACGCCTCAGAGAACATGTCGACACATTGATCGTTGTTCCCAATGAAAAGATTTTTGACATCATTGATGATGAAACTAATTGTCTTGATGGATTCAGCATTGCTGATTCTATCCTAAATCAAGGTACCACCGGGATTTCCGCCCTGATCACCAAGAACGGATTGATCAATCTTGATTTTGCCGATGTTAAGACCATTATTAAACGCAGAGGTCCTGCGGTTATCGGTGTCAGTCGCACCTCTGGTCCTGACCGTGCCGTTAAAGCCGTTGAGAACGCCATTCATTGTCCCCTACTTGAAAGTAATTCTATTAAAGGCGCACGGGGTTTATTGATCAACTTTACCGGTGGATTGGACATGAAACTGAACGAAGTCCGTAAAGCAGCAAAGATGATCTATGAAGAAGCTGGTGAAAACGCAAATGTCGTATTCGGCGCCTTGATCGATGAGAACATGAAAGATGAGATCTCTGTAACGGTTATCGCAACGGGGCTTGATATGAATGCCGTCGACACACCACAGGAACTCGAACCCTTACCCATTCATGCTATTCCCGAGATCAAAATAGTGCCAAGCGATGATACGGAACCCATGGCAAGTGCTCCCGAAAAAGAGCAGATAAAAATATTCGAAGGACCCAAAGCTCCTTGTATAGAGAAAACTGAGATCCCGGTCTTTGGAGAAACAATCCAGCTGGACACCACCATTTATCCATTGGATGAAACACAAAAAGATAATATGAATGTCCCGGCCTACGTAAGAAAATTCTTTAAGCACAAATAAAAACCCTCTACCTCTTTTTGAGAGAAGCCCTTCACCTCCCCGGTGGAGGGCTTTATTTTTTGTAAGTTAAAAGGCATAAAGGCGTGAGACGTGAAACGTGAAACGTGAAAGAATATTTTACCCCGACGTATGGAGGGGTTAAATAAACATAGCCCGGCATGAAATGCCGGGACTTAGGATAAACAAGAATTCCAACCCCGAGCTTGTAGAGGGGGTTGAACAAGTTTAAATCTTAAACTTAAACAATCGGGTTAAAACCCAGTTATTAATTGATTTCCGATCCACGGATATTGGGATAAAAAAGTTGATGGATGATGGTTGAAAAGACCTGCCAGCTCGACCATTCGGCAGTTGGCGGATGGGTGCTGGCTGGTCGAAAAATACTCGAAATGGTAAGAATCTAATTGTCGATTCGTTTAGTTGTTGTTAGGTGTAGAATTGCGATTAATCGTGTCTTTACATTTCATTTTTTATTTCCCTTAATTAGCGATGCTTCTCGACCTGCGATCGATAAAAATATCATTTAAATTTTATTTTCATGTTAATGTACGGGAGGCTCTCGAGCCTCTCTCTCATCCCCGGGCGACTCCAGAGTCGCCCTTACGATACCAAAAGATATATTCTTTTATTTTATATTTCTTTCGTTTCTAATCTTCTCTCCTTCTCCCACTCTCCTCTTCATTCTTTCTCGACCATCCGGCAGATCCTCTCTATGTTCGAACGCCAGCCGGAAGGTCTTTACTTTTCACGTTTCACGTCTTACATTTCACGTCTTCATAAAGTAAAAGCCCCACTATCAAACGATAGCGGGGCTTTTATATAGTTGCTGTAAGTATAAATTACTTATTCAGGACCATTTTAGCTGCGCGTACTGTATTATCAACCTGTAGCTGATATACATATACACCTGAAGCAAGATCACTTGCATCAAACATAACATTATGATATCCGGATTCCATCACTTCATTTTGAACCAATGTTGCAACACGAGCACCTTTAACATTAAAAACGGTCAATGTAATATTGCCGGCATTTTCAAGTGTAAAAGGAATTATGGTTGAAGGGTTAAAAGGATTAGGATATGCTTTACCTAATTCGAATGATATTGGAGTAAAGACATCACGAATACCTGTTGTATATCCATTGCCATCAAGGATAACAAGAGGATAATATGAATCGTCTGCAATAGAAGATGTATAAATAATTTCATCTTCTGCGTCTACATCGAGATTACAAACATCTATAACATTATAACGACCACCCGCAGCAAAAGCAGCGGTATCGGCAAATGTTAATTCATAGTTTACAGGGTCAGTGATCGCACCATCGCCATCATATTCAACTCTAAAAATCATAGCATCAGGAGGACCTGATGAATTTGACCCAAAGATAAAGTCAACATTGCCGTCACCATCGATATCACCATGGTCACCACCATAAATGGTTCCACCGTTCAAGTAAGCTTCTCCTGCAATATCAAAGAGAGCTGTTTTTAAAAGTGTATCACCATCTTCTTGAAGCAACCAAATATTACGTGTTGCATCACCATAAGTACAATCACCATTAACAATCTCTTCAGTACCGTCACCATCAATATCACAAACCTGTGCTGCATCAAATGAAATACCACCGGGAAGGGGATCCATCTCTGAATATGTATAAGCAGATCCTGTCCAAGAAACTTTTGAGATCTTCACTTCATCAAAGAAATATGCGTTGCTACCAACAACTGCAACATCCCATTTGTTATCTCCACCATAAGATACTACATCGGCTTGTGAATATTCCATTGTCCAAGTCTCTGTTCCTGCACCGTCGTCGGGAATGTCACTAACAGAGCAAATACCAAATGTCATACTTGGTTTTCTGGATGCAAAAACAATTTCGTCTACACCATCATCATCAAAATCTACAACTTCCCAAGACATGGGGCGTATATTGGCACCATCGTCATCGGTGATGGTCCAAACACTTTGGGGCTCCCATTTTAAGGTTGTAGGATTTTGAATACCAAAATTATCGCCACCGGCATGCTCATAAACCCATATGCGGTAAGGATTCAAACCTGCCCCCTCTACATTTACAATACCCCAGGTCAGTTCCATTTTGCCATCAGCATCAAGATCTGTCAATGACAATGTCGGCCATGTATTCTGTATTATAGTTGGATCAAAATCTTGAGCGTTAGCTTCCCAAACGACCTGATAATCGGTTTCACCGATTGGACGTTCGAGCTTGTAGATGCGTGGTACGAGTTCGCTTGCGAGATCTCCCCAGTTGTCATTTACCAAATAAATTTCTTTGGCACCATCACCGTCAACATCAACACCGGCAACTATAGCACCCATGCCGCCAACGTTCACGAGGGTGTCGGGCGGTGCGAAAACAGAAACTCGTGGCAGTACGGCAAAAGCCATTGTACTAGCAAGTACAAGTACCAATGCTACTTTTAGCAAATTCTTCATCGTTTTCTCCTTTTCTATTTTGTTAACAACTATATATTAAAACCAAGTGACAGCCGATTGGTAAGTCCTAGGTTACCAAGAGCTGATATTGCATAATCAATATTGATCATATTCCATTTAAATCCAATACCGCCACTTAAACCACCTTCATAGGCGGATAATTGATAGCCGGCACGAATAAATACCATATCATTATAAGCATATTCCACTCCAATATTGTATTGCTCGACATTGTCATTCGGGTGAACCATATCAATAGCCGCAATAAGCTTACTGGCACCTTTATTTATGACATCAATAACCGCTCCAAAACGGAACGTCATTGGCAATGACCAACTATCAAAAGGTACTTCTACTCCAGTCAGGTAACTTCTTGCATAACTATAATCAATGAATGAGCCGTTGAATTGAACCTTATTGGAAAAGTTCATGATGCTCATACCGATCTTCAGATTACGGAAATTGGCACGATATAAAAGACCAACATCCCATGCAACTGTCGTATAACCATTAGTTCCGTAACGTTCATTGACTAATTTTGCCGTCAAGCCAATGGATACTTTATCTGTCAAATAACGTCCATAACTCAAGCCAATACAATAGTTGCTCATTTGCAACATCTCACCCGTACCATCCGGAGCTTGTTCGGTCGTTATTTCCATATCACCAAAATTTACATATTTGGTATTTATTGAAAATACGCCAATTTTAGGATTATTATAAGCATATGATAAACCACCGACATGTATACCCGCCGGCCATTGATTATATGCCACATAGATATCGTTTGAATTGCCGTCAACCAAACCGGCGGGATTCCAGAACACTGATCCGGATCCGCTTGTTATGGCCGTTACGGCTTCTCCCATTGCTACTTCCCTGCCTCCGACACCCACGGTCAAAAATTGACCGGTAGATGTTCCCACAGGAGCAAAGTTTTCCGCATAGCCCATAAGGCTGAATGCAATCAAAAGTAATATTATGATATTTTTTTTCATTATTGTCTCCTGCCTTATCGAATAATTACGAATTTACCGGTTGTCTTTCCATAACTCCCCGCAGATACCGTAAATAGATAAACACCGGGTGCCGCTTCTTGATTATTCCTGGTAACCAGATCCCATATTGCGGTCCCTTGCCTCTTGTCAGGTAAATTCTCATTGGGTCCCGAAACACGAGCATCAGATTCTTTAACTTCAGCAACATAATCACCATCAAGAGTATAAATTTTAATAATTGCATCTTCCGGCAGATTAATGAACATCAGTTGATGTTTCCATGGTGAAGTACCTGAACTTGGAATAGGGTTATTCCAAGAGGCCGAACCAATATATGGATTTGGTACAACTTTGACATTATCCAAAGAAAGAGCAGGTTCTGAAGTTGGTGTTAGTGATTGATAATAAGCTTCGGAAGAAGGTATGGTTCCATAACCCGGTACATTATTCGAAATGGTTTGAACACAGTAATAATAATCAAAACCATAAAGCATAGCGGTTGTATCTTTGAATAAATAGGTAGAGCTGCCACCTAAATTTGATGAAGGCGGCCAAGAGGCTGACCCTTCTTCAAACCTTTTAACTTCATCCCATATAAAGGTACCGTTAGGTTGTTTCCTATTACATCTGATGACACGATATCCGGCAAACTTATCATGTGTCTCTGGCGTATCATCCCAAGTTAGATCTACGCTACCGTCATCAATTTTTTCAGCAAGATCAAAAGCAACAGGAGGCGCAACCAAATCATCAAGATCTATATTGTAATTATTATCAACAATATATTGAGCCATTAACATTATTTTGTTTAACTCGATCAAAGAATAGATACCACCTTTCAATTGATCACCACCTACTCCATAAGCAATGGTTACCACAACTGAATCGCCAGATTTTAAAGTATCCAGTGAACCGTATGTTGTTATTGTTCTGTAATCTTCAGGATAAAAATAACCATTTTGCCATTGAGAATAAACGGGATTAACCGCTTCAGTAATATCATGAAAGTCGTTAACATCGATGTAATCATTCCATCTATCATTGTCATCTTGAGGATCATCATGTATGGTACAGGTAACATAAGATTTGGGAGCTAATTCCGGGACGCTTTTCAACATTCTCCATCCCAGGAATCCAGCACTGTTAAGACTTCCATCAATATCCGGATTACCAAAATCATCATCAATGTAATCATAATCAAAGTCTAAAGGTAGAAGTGACCTTACCAGTCCCCAATCTGTCGCTTTAACATCTAAATTATCACCATCCCACATAAAAGTCATTTTAGAGTCTAATGGGTAGGTTTTCAATGAATCCAACATAAAGGGTTCAGCTTCGGCTTGCCGACGCATATAAGGAACCAGCGTTACCCAATCCCATCCACTGTAAGTACCATTATAATCTTCATCATTTGCATCATCTATCGTAAAAGTAGAGTTATTATTACTTAAAGCATGATCATCCTGATTCACACGTTGATCTTCAACCGGCCAATCTGCTCGTTTAGCAACATCTCCATCCATACGTATCGTAAAATTGAAATCATAAAGATCTTGCATAACATCGGGGACATAATCTCCATTACTGTCAAGACCTACATTTTTGATGGTATATTCGACAATAATAAAATCATCCGCAATGGTATTACTCCAGGCATATGTTCGTTCTTCAATGGTTACACCCAATGGTTGATCACCGGTTTTTGATACTGTTCCTGCAACATCCCAATATTTTGTATAAGTATCTTGTTCGGAACGCAGACCTGGAGTATACACATGGATGGAATCCAATGAAGCATATTCATTATCTCGTTCATTTAAAACACTACGTTTCATTACAGTTCCATCTTTATAACCAGCAGATAGCCATAAGGTACCCGCATACAAATATGAGTTACCTGACCCACCCGGCCATTCACAGGAAGGTTGGACAGTTGATGCATAACTATCATCACCAAATTCACCGTGATTGGTTATTCTATTCCACATCATCCCAATTTTCTGCACGTAAGTATCATATGAAACCACGTTATATTGAGCTGATAAACTACCCGCTATAAGTAGGATCATGCAGAAGATTAATATTTTATTTTTATTTATTTTCATCAATTTCTCCTTTATCACTAGAACTGAATCGACAGACCTGCTCGGAACTGACGCGGATCATTATAGACTTCGGGGTTATAAATGAAAGAATTGTCAACATCGCGGTCAACAATTGCAGCATCATTTTCCTGATTATAGAATCTACCTGACCCTATATAACTGATATACATAGAATTAAGGACATTATATACATCAACAAAAACGTTCATTTTAACCGCTCCCATTTTAATCAAACGATTTATCCGGAGATCAACGTTATATTTCCAAGGCAGACGAAGATCATTGGTTAAACCGGTTCCATATGAGGAATATGGAAGACCGCTATTGATATCTACCTGTATATTTGCTCGCCAATTCCTCAGTAAAGGAGATAAACGGGCTGGGGTCTTAAGTGTAACATTTGCATTGATCGTATGTGTCTGATCGTAACTTAATGGAAACATTTTTTGATCTGCTTGAAATAATGGAGCATTGTAATCATTATACAAACGGCCCTGTGCCGAAGAGTAAGTATAATTTATGGATGCACCCCAGAAATCTGTTAGAGCTTTGTATAATGCAAATTCAACACCTTTTATGTTGGCGTAATCGGCATTTACATAAATATTTCCATCACTCGATGTATTAATAAAAACGTATTTCTGAAAGTTCATCAAGTTTGTTACATCTTTATAATAACCTGTAATTGATACCTTCAAAGTTGGTGTAAAAAGATGTTCCAAAGAAATATCATAAGAAACGGTTTTTTCAGGTTCTAATGAAGGGTTGCCAACATAGTTACCGGTTGTCGTCAAATTATCATACATGAGATTTCTATATAGATAGTATGAATCAGGACGTTGGAAATAATGCCCATATGTGAACATAACCTTGTCTCTATCCGTAATGGGGTATGAAATACCAAATCTGGGTGAGATCTGATGAGATGGTTTAGCTTCTTGGGGGTCTGTTAGAGCGGGCATACCGGTTAGCGTATCAATTAATGAGAACGGATTCTCAAAATCACCCGGATATATAACCGGATCACCAAAACCACTGGGGTTGAAGTAATCATAACGTAATCCAACAAGTGCCACTAATCCTTTAAATTCCATTTTATCCTGAACATACATTCCAAGATCAAGATTATCCTCTGACCAAATATCTGTTCTGTAATAGTTTCTTGAATAGCTTGTGTCTACCGGGTCAAAAGAAATAGTTGTCCATGAGATATTCTTCACATCCATATTATTATGAGTAAATTCAAAACCACCACGTACCTGATGATTCTGCGTTATCTGGCTTTCAATATCAAATTTCAATTTATTAACCTGAGAAGCCTGATCACGGTAACCGGGATCATCTCCACCTGTCCACCATACATTGTTTTCACGTGTCCTGTTCTCATAATAGGGACCTTCACCATCGAAATCCCAATTCAGGAATTCCGTTACATCCCCATCACCGTCACGATCATCCACATCGCGAACACCATAAAAATATTTTGAACTCATATTCTGATATTTTAATTCATAATATGTCTTAGAACTCAATTGATGGGTAAATCCAAGATTCAAGGTATAGGCTTCTCGTTCACGATCCCAGAGATGATCTTGTATTCTAGCATCAGTATATACATCTTTAAAGTGAATTTGATCTGCTACTTTCAATGTATCACCTTTAACAACTTTAATATCATAGCGGCCGATCTGATAGGCAGTATCCTGATAAAGTTCAGGATTGTTTACAAAATGATATATAAGAGCTGTATCTCTTCTGTTATCCGGATCGGGATCATAATACATTAAATCATCCCAATATTCATCTGAGGGACCATACTTAGATGCGTAAATATAAAAATCATCGGAATTTGACGCTGAGTACATGGCCGAAGCAGTCAGCTTCATTTTATCGCTAAGCTTAGCAGTTAACTTTCCGTAGTATTTTTCACTTGAATAGTTGTTATTAATAAAATAATCTTGGGTCTCATTGGTTACATCGGCCGATAATGCAAAGGTAATCCTATCACTATTGGGAATAATCGGTCCACTCAGGCTCAAACGCATGACATTTTGCAGTTCATGCCGATATCTTAATGTATACCAACGTGCTGAATCCGGCATGACAATATCCATGAGAGAATCCTGATCGGCATCTGCCGAATAAAAATCCAATGTCTTTGAAACAAAATTATCAAGAGGCATAATGGCATCATTAATTGCATTACCGAAATTAGTGGTCATATAAGTTGCTTTACCCTTGAATTTCTGTGAACCCGCATCGGTTGCCACATTGATAACACCGGACTGTACGTTACCGAATTCCGCACTCAAGCCACCTAGTGAAACTTCCATTTCAGAGATCGCTTCCGTGGGTAAACCAAGTGTAAATCCACCCGTACTACCCGAATAAGTGCCTGCAGGATCTCTAACCGGCATACCATCAACAACAACAAGAACTTCACCGGAACGACCGCCACGAAAGTGAGAGCCAACAACACCGGGCTGATTCTGAGCGATTGTCATGAAGTTATCAATAGGTTGAACCTGCATCTCTTCTGCTGTCACATTGTGCGTAGATGCAAATGAATCATCCTGCAGAAGTGAGCGTGTTGCAACAACAACTACCTCTTCCCCGCTAATGGCTTCAATTTGTAATCCAACATTTAATTCGGTTGTTAAATTAATATTTACACTAATATCTGTGACTAGTGTATGGGCATAACCCACATAAGTAACACGAGCATCATAAGAGCCCGGATCTACATTTATGATAGCATAATATCCTTCCGCATCGGTAGCAGCTCCCATAGATGTTGCATTTCCATCTTCGAGAATAATAATATTTGCACCAATCAACGGCTCATTTGTTTGCTCATCGCGGATCACACCGGCGATCTTACCGGTGATAGCACCAAAAAGGCCTTGCACAAAGAGTAAACATACGAAAAAGCATAAAAATGCTCTTTTACTACATTTTACCATACGTTTCCTTCCCTTGGTCAGTAATACTAATTAATTCGTTTTATTTCTACTTTTTAACTAATGTTTGTTAAGGTAATAAAAAGATTTGATACTTTCAATAGATTTTCAAAGCATTTTACATTTATTTTTATTAAACTTTGCCCTAAAGAAGGAAAATACCATGAATAACAACTTGAAAATCACTCACATCGACATTTATCCATTCAATGTAGCCAGTGAACATGAATTTAAAATCGCAACAATGGTCATCAGCGGAGCACAAAATGTGCTAATCCACATCCGTACGAATGATGGCGTGGACGGCTGGGGAGAGGCCAGCTCTTTTCGCGCTATCGTAGGTGAAACCCAATTGATCAATCTTGCGGCCGCTCAGGAGCTGCGCGACGTACTTATCGGAAAAAATCCACTGGATTATGCTTCACGCGTCCGGGAACTGGATGCTTTTCTTCCTTTGAACAGCACCATCAAAAGTGCATTTGATATGGCACTTTATGATCTGGCGGCAAAACATGCGAATCTACCTTTATATCGATTCCTCGGTGGCGAAAAACGCCCCATGGAGACCGATCTTACGATGGGCATAGCAAAGCTAGAAGAAGCCGGCAAAGATGCCTTAAAGATCGTTAATCAAGGTTTTCGCATGATCAAGACCAAGGTTGGTATTGATCCTGAAGAAGATATTTTACGTCTAAGAGAAATTCGTAAAGCAATTGGCCCGAATATAAAGATCCGTATTGATGCAAATCAGGGATGGGATCGTGTGACCGCAGTAAAATGCTTGAATGAAATGGAAGAACTGGATATTGAATTTTGTGAACAACCCGTTCGTCGTTGGGACCTTGATGGCATGAAATATGTTTCCGAACGCACATCCATTCCTATCATGGCAGATGAATCGGTCTTCTCACCTGAAGATGCGATGGCAGTTATCCAAAAACAAGCCGCACCCATGATTAATATCAAAATATCAAAATCGGGTGGTATCAAGAATGCTATTATGATCGCCAATATCTGTGAAGCAGCACATATCCCCTGTATGACAGGTTGTATGTCCGAATCAGGTTTGGCAAATACTGCATTCTGCCACTTTGCAATGGCACATCCCATCGTTCAGTATTTTGATCTTGATGCCAATGTCGGACACATAGACGAACCGATCATCGGTGGTGTGGTCATTAAGAAAGGTATGGTAAGCTTCCCCGATGACATCATTGGTATTGGAGCTTATCCTGATCCGGATTTCATTAAGAAAATGAAATCGCTTTAGAATCATTATTTATCTCTAAAACAAATAAAGGGACGGTCTTGACCGTCCCCTACTTTATTCTTTTTACTTAATTCTTTTGTCTTTTATTCAGCCATTTTCTTTATATCGCCTTCTACCATGGTCAACCGGATATTATAATCTTTATCAAAGACTACGATATCAGCATCACGTCCGGGCATAATATATCCAGTTTCAATCTGTTTGCTGATAATGGTTGCCGGATTACATGAAGCCATACGGAGAGCATCTTCCAAGGGAACATCCATATCCTCTACAAGATTTTTTACTCCCTGTATCATAGTTAAGGCAGAACCGGCTATTGTATCATCATCCTTGCGTGTAAACAATCCATTTTTGAGATATACTTCTTGATGATTAGCCATCAATTTGCCACTTGTCTGACCGGTAGGACGGAGGCTATCTGTAATCAGAACAATTTTATGAATGGGTTTTACACGACGAAGCAATTTGACAATAGCAGGATGTACGTGATAGCCATCGGCAATGATCTCACAAGCGATATTGGGATGGATCATAATGGCTCCCACCACGCCGGGATCGCGGTGATGCAACCGTCGCATTGCATTAAAGAAATGTGTTGAGTGTAAAATACCCGCCTGAACAGCTTCCATCATGTCATCATAGGTGGCATTGGAATGACCTGCTGCCAATACAATACCTTGTTTTGCACAATATAAAGCCAGTTCATGTATATTATCCAATTCAGGCGCAACCGTCATAAGAGAAATATTACCGCCGGAAGCCTCATTATATTGCTTCATTTTTTCAAGATCAACAGGTATCATGTATTTGGGATTCAGGGCACCGTGTTTTTCACGTGAAATGAACGGACCTTCCAAGTTCGCCCCAAAGATCTTTGCGCCTTCTTCCTTGCCCATGGCATCTTTGATCGATGAAATACATTTAATGAATTTACTGTGTTCCTGAGGATAAAGGGTCGGGCAAAAGGCCGTTACACCGTATTCAACTAAAGCTTTAGACATTTCTAAAATGGATTCGGGATTTTCGTCCGATGTATCATAACCATGTACTCCGTGGATATGTGTATCAATAAAACCGGGAGCAATAGTCGCCTCGTTAACATCAATAGTTGTTGTGTCCGGTGAAAGCTTCATGGTTTTCAGCTTTTTATCACTGATAATATCTTCTATTTTTCCGTCTTTTATAATAACGGATGTATGCGGCACCATAGCAATTCCGGTGAAAACCGTACCGTTTCTTAAACAAATTGTTT
>Ga0307992_1001525_pt1 | contig 13665 bp, 15 predicted proteins | sample EllFjometagen133_FD_203162 | JGI IMG/M metagenome (GOLD analysis project Ga0307992, IMG submission 203162) | Marine microbial communities from Ellis Fjord, Antarctic Ocean - #133 | ecosystem: Environmental > Aquatic > Marine > Unclassified | place: Southern Ocean | collected 2014-10-08
AAGAAGGTGGTTAAAAAACCAGCTAAGAGAAAAGTAGTTCGAAAAAAGAAAAAATAATTCGAACAAAAAACACCCCGTCTAAGACGGGGTGTTTTTTTATATTTTATTCGTGCTTCCCGCTTGTTTTTATGATAAAATATCACTTATATGATGAATTTAAAGAGTATTTTTGGAGATCAGAATGAAAAAATTATAAAAAAACTCAGTCCTTTGGTGACTAAAATAAACTCTTGGGAAGATGTTTATTCTAAGATGTCCAACGAAGAATTAAGACAGCAAACTGATGTATTTAGAGATAGATTAAAACAAGGTAAAACTTTAGAAAGTTTATTACCTGAAGCTTTTGCTGTTGTAAGAGAAGCCTCTAAAAGGACCTTAGATCAGAGACATTACGATGTACAGTTAATAGGTGGTATTATTTTAGATCGTGGAAATGTTGCAGAAATGAGAACTGGTGAGGGTAAAACTTTGGTAGCGACCTTGCCTGTTTATCTCAATGCTCTAACTGGAAAAGGGGTTCATGTTATTACTGTTAATGACTACCTTTCAAGAAGAGACGCTGTTTGGATGGGACAAATTTATTCTGTGTTGGGATTGTCTGTTGGAATTATAAATCATGATTCTTCTTATCTATATGACTCTGACCATAAAGAAGTTGATGAAGAAAGAGATGAGAAAGGTTCTTTTAAAGTTGTTTATGAATTTTTGAAACCTTGTACAAGGCAGGAATCTTATAGAGCTGACATTACTTATGGGACTAACAGTGAATTTGGTTTTGATTATTTGAGGGATAACATTGAATATGATAAAAAGAATTTAAGACAGAGAGGTTATAATTTTGCTATTGTGGATGAAATTGACTCTATTTTAATTGATGAGGCTCGAACACCTTTAATTATTTCCATGCCTGATTCTGAGTCAGGAGGTCTTTATGCTAAGTTTACAGAAATAGTGAAGAACTTTAAAAAAGATGAAGATTTTGAAGTGGATGAAAAGAAAAAAGCTATTAGTTTGAAAGATAGTGGTATTGAAAAAGCAGAAAAAGCTTTAGGTGTTGATAATATTTATACTGATAAGGGAATTAAGTATGTTCACCATTTAGAAACAGCGATTAGGGCTAAGTCACTTTTTACTTTAAATAAAAGTTATGTTGTTAAAGACGGAACTATTGTTATTGTGGATGAATTTACTGGTAGGATGCAACCAGGTAGACGTTGGTCAGAGGGTTTGCATCAGGCTATTGAATCAAAGGAAGGTTTAAAGGTACAAAAGGAATCTAGGACTTTTGCCTCTATAACTTATCAAAATTATTTTAGAATGTATCAGAAATTAAGTGGGATGACAGGAACGGCTCAGACTTCATCTGAAGAATTTCACAAAGTTTATAATTTGGAAACTGTTGTTTTACCGACTAATAAGAAGATTAAGAGGTTTGATAGAAACGATTTAATTTTTCAGACTAAGCAAGGGAAATTTAAAGCTATTGCTAAAAAGGTGAAGGAATTAAATGAAAAAGGTCAGCCTGTTTTAATTGGTACTGTCTCTATTGAGAATAATGAGTTACTTTCAGATTACCTTAAGAGAGAGGGGGTAACTCACGAGATTCTAAATGCTAAGAACCATGAGAGAGAGGGTGAAATTGTTGCTGGAGCTGGAGAGATGGCGAAAGTGACCGTGGCTACTAACATGGCTGGTCGTGGGGTTGATATTAAGTTGGGAGGATTACCCTTTGATGAGAGTAAGTATGAAGAGGTCAAAAAAATTGGTGGACTGTTTGTTTTGGGAACAGAAAGACATGAAGCTCGTAGAATTGATAATCAGTTGAGAGGAAGATCTGGGAGACAGGGCGATCCAGGAGAAACACAATTTTTTGTTTCTATGGAAGATAGTTTAATGAGAGTGTTTGCTTCAGATACGGTTAAAAAAATGATGGGACATTTAGGTATACCGGAAGATCAAGCTATTGAAAATAAAATGGTTTCTCGTTCACTTGAGTCAGCTCAGACTAAGATTGAAGGTTTCCATTTTGATTCTCGTAAACATATTTTGCAATATGATGATGTTTTAAATCATCAGAGAAAAACTGTTTATGAAAGAAGAAGAGTTATTTTGGTAGGGGATGAGAATAAGGTTAGTGAAAAACTTGAGGAAATTTTAGAGATAAGACCAGATGATGGAATAAAGCTTATTATTAAAAATAAAGAAGAACAGATTGGTAGAGAGAATTTTATTAATGTTGTTCGTCGGATAATTCTTCAGACCATTGATATGTTCTGGGTGGATCACTTAGAAGCTATGGATTATCTACGTTCCAGTGTTAATTTAAGGGCCTATGGTCAAAGAGACCCTTTGGTTGAGTATCGCAGAGAAGGATTAAAACTTTTCCAGGAGATGCAGAGTTTGGTTAATGATCAGATATTAAGATTAATTCCCAATATTGCTGAAGATGCTTTTATTAGAAGTCATACAGAGGAAAAGATGGAAGAAGTTCATGATCAGGCTAAATCTCTTACACAGGATAAACAATCAGGTAATGTTTTTGGTATGAAAAGTGAAAAGATTGGTAGGAATGATCCCTGTCCTTGTGGAAGTGGAAAAAAATATAAAAAGTGTTGTGGTGCTTAAAACTAAATAAAAAAACAACCACTTATCTAGATAAGTGGTTGTTTTTTTGGTAAATTTTTATTTAACTTGATTAACTATTCTTTCAAATGACTCTGGATTTTCGTTAGCTATTTCAGATAGGACTTTCCTATTTAAATCAACATTTTTCTTTTTTAGTAAGTCAATGAATTTACTATAAGATAAGCCGAATTCTCTTACCTTAGCGTTAATTTTAACTGACCATAGTTGTCTAAAGACTCGCTTCTTTTTTCGACGATCACGGAAAGAATGCATCGCTGCATGGGTGATAGCTGTTTTAGCCTCACGTTTTTTTGTTGAAAGACCATAACGAAAACCCTTAGCTAATTTAAGAATTTTCTTTTTTGTTTTTAGTTTAGTTGTTCCTCTTTTTACTCTTGTCATGATAATTGAATATTAAAATAAATCTTGGTTATTTTTTTGGTAAAAATCTTCGTGTGACTTTGTTTGATAAATTAAGTAGAGTTAAGTTCTTTTTTCGCCTGTTAATGTTTCCTGATTCTTTGGCATTGAAGTGGTTTTGACCTGTTTTCCTTGCCAAGATTTTTCCATTTTTTGTTACCTTTAATCTTTTTGTGTATGATTTATTTGTTTTCATGTTTTTTTATTTTTGTTTTTTCCAAAATGAGAGTTAAACCCTTAGGACTTTTTTTGGGTCCATCTGCTATTTTATAGTCTTCAGAAACTAACTTTAAAATTCTTTCTAGCCTTTCTTTCAAAAAATCAAATTTCATGTATTTTGATCTGCCTATTAAAAATAAATCAAGCTTTACTCTATTACCTTCTTTAAGCCATTTGGAAATTCTTTTGGCTTTCAAACTAAGATCGTTTTCACCTGTTCCTATTTTAACTTGAACAATCTTTGTTTCTGTTTTATGAGATTTAAGTTTAGAGCTATTTTCTCTCTTTTTTTGTTCATATTGGAACTTACCGTAATCAGTTATTTTTGCGATAGGAGGTTTGCTAGCTGGGGATATTTCTATCAAATCAAGACCAGCTAATTCAGCCTTTTTTATAGCATCACTAGTTAGCATGGTTCCTAGGTTCTCACCATCTGGAGCCACTACTCTTACCTCATGGCTTTTTATTTGGTTGTTAATTCTTACAAATTTACTCAAATTAAATTAATATTCCTTTAATAATTTAGTAAATATAACATTTTTATACATAAAAAGCAATATAGAAAGGACTTATATCTGTTTTCAAGTTAAAAATGTTATTAACTTTTTAAGTTAATGATTTTTCTGTTATAATGGCTTTAATGTTAGAAGAAAACGGTAATTTAAGCTTAAAAATTTTTCCAACCGGTGATTTAGGTACTAATGCTTATTTAATTTTTAATGAACAATCTAAAGATTGTTTTTTGATTGATTGTCCTGCTCCTATTAATGAATATCGTGATTTTATCTTAAAAAATAATTTTAATTTACGGTTTATTATTATTACTCATGGTCACTATGATCATACCGATGGTTTATCTGAATTCTTGGAGAGTTTTCCTGTTTCTTTTTATATCCAAAAGAATGATTTGTCTATGTTAGTTAATCCTCTAAAGAATGGTTCTCTAGTTTTAGGTCATTTGCCTGTTTCTATAAAACAAACTCCAACTTTTTGTAAAGATGATGATATTATCACTTTCGGTGAAGAAAAGATAAAAGTGATTGAAACTCCTGGTCATACATTAGGTTCTATTTCTTTATTGTTGGGTAACTGGTTGTTTAGCGGAGATACTTTGTTTTATCACTCAGTTGGTAGGACTGATTTACCTTTTTCTAGTTTAGAGTATTTACAAGACTCTATTAAGAATAAATTATTTACTTTAGACTCTCAGATAAGGGTTTTTCCTGGTCATGGTAACCCAACCAGTATTGGTGAAGAGAAAGAAAACAATCCTTTTATTGAATAAAAAATCTATGTTATAATAAATTTATTATTAAGTTAAATTAAAAAATCTATGTTTCAATTTATTTTGTCTAATCCTGTTTATATTCTTCCTGGCTTAATTTTTTTGGCTATTCTTTTGTTGAGGCAAATTAATCAATATCAGAGAGGAGTAATGTTTACTTTAGGGAAGTTTACTGGGATTAAGAATCCGGGGTGGAGAGTGGTGGTTCCAGTTTTTCAGTCAATAAAGAAGATTGATATTAGAACCAAGGCTGTTGATGTTCCTGATCAAGAAGCAATTACTAAGGATAATATTCCTGTAAGGATTAATGCCGTGGTTTATTATAAAATAGTAGATTCTGCGAAAGCTATTTTAGAAGTGGAGGACTATTATTATGCAACTTCACAGGTAGCTCAAACTACTATGAGAAATGCTGTGGGTGAAAAGACTTTGGATGAATTACTTCAAAAACGAGCAGAGATTGCTGAACAGATTAAAACGAGAGTTGATAAGTTAACAGATCCTTGGGGAATTGATGTGGAATCTGTTGAGTTGAAAGATGTGATTATTCCAGAAGATTTGAAGAGGACTATTTCTAAAGAGGCTGAAGCTGAGAGAGAAAAAAGGTCTGTAATTATTAAAGCGGATGGTGATAGGATTGCGGCGGACAATTTAGCGGCAGCTGCGAAAAAATTGAGCGCTACTCCTGGAGCGATGCATTTAAGAACTTTGCAAGCAGTAAATGATTTGAGTTCAGACCAGTCTAATACAACTATTTGGATGTTACCAGTAGAAGTGTTGGAAGCTATCAAGGGGATTTCAGAGACATTGAATAAAAGAAAATAATCATGGATAAAATACAAAGGATTGTACAAAGCACAACAACTAAAATAATTTTAATTGGTGTACTGGCTTTGTTATTGTTAATCCCAGTTGGGATGATTAAGTCTGTAATTTTTGATAGAGAGATGAATAGGGATTCTGCTATTCAAGATATTACTTCAAAATGGGGGGGCGAACAAATAATTGCAGGGCCTATTTTGATTGTTCCCTTTGATTCTTTTAGAACAGTTGATGGTAAACAAATAAAAGAAGTTGCTTATGCTCATTTTTTGCCTGAACATTTAAACATTGAAGCATCAGTTTCTCCAGAACTAAGATCAAGGGGAATTTATGATGCAGTAGTTTATTCTTCAAATTTTTCGGTTTCTGGTGAATTTGAAAAACCAGATTTTAGTTCGTTGGGTATTAATTCTAAATTTGTACATTGGAACAACGCTTTCATTGCTGTTGGAATTCCTGATATCCGTGGGGTGGAAAAAAGAACTGATTTTAATCTAAATGGTGAGATTCTTAAGTTTGTTTCGGGAATCAAAACCGATGATGTTATTCGTGATATTGGTGATTATGGTGGAGGAAATGGGAATTTTTATAGAGATGTCGAAATGAAAATGATGACCATTAATGAAAGTGAAGGGGAGTCCGCTTCTGGTCTGAGTGTTGGTGTTCCCACTAGATCACTTTATTCAAAAAGCAGTTTTTCTTTTGATTTGAAGCTGAAAGGATCAGAAAGATTGGCTTTTGTACCGGTTGGTAAAACTACTGATGTAAAGGTTTCTTCAAATTGGCCTTCCCCAAGTTTTGATGGTTCCTTTTTACCAAATAATAGGGAAATTAGTGACAGTGGTTTCAGTAGTGATTGGCATATTTTAGATTTGAACAGAAATTATCCTCAAGCTTGGACGGGTAGTACCTACGGTATTTATGGTTCTGTTTTCGGGGTTTCTTTAATTGAACCTGTGGATGGTTATCAAAAATCTGAGCGTTCTTCTAAATATGCTCTTTTGATTATTGTTTTGACATTTTTGGTATTTTTATCTTTTGAAGTGTTTAATAGAAAAAAAGTACACCCTGTTCAATATATTTTGATTGGTTTAGCGTTAGTACTTTTTTACGCTTTATTGGTTTCAATATCAGAAATTTTAGGATTTAATTTAGCTTACGGAATTGCCGGAATATCAACTATAGGACTCATTCTTCTGTACTCTCTTACTGTCTTAAAAGAAAAAGAATTTGTTTTGATTGAAGGAGGAATTCTTTTATTCTTGTATTTATTTATCTATATTTTACTTCAACTTGAAGATTACGCTTTGTTTATTGGTTCTGTTGGTTTGTTTGTTATTCTAGGAATAATAATGTATTTATCAAGAAAAGTTGATTGGTATGCTTTAGATAACCCTAGAAATAATCTCTAGTTTTAAGATAATAAAATGCAAAACTCAAAAATAGTTTTTAGAAAATTTTTTCTAGGGTTTTTCTTGGCTATTACTATTTTTGTTTGGTATGGGGTTTGGGCAGAGGAACGCAACGGTTTAATGACCGTTGCGTTTTTGGATATAGGGCAAGGTGATGCAATTTTTATTGAAGCTCCTAATGGTAAACAAGTTTTAATTGATGCTGGTCCTAATAGACAGGTTCTTCGTGAATTGTCACGACAAATGGTTTTTTATGATAGGTCTATTGATATTGCCATAGCTACCCATCCTGATAGTGACCATATAGGTGGCTTTCCTGCAGTTTTAGAAACCTATGCTGTCGATACGATGTTGGTGTCAGGAGTAGAATGCAAAAGCAGCATTTGTGAAAAACTAGATAGGTTGGTTGAAGAAAGAAAAATTAATGAGCTTAATGTTACGAGAGGAACAATCATAGATTTAGGTGGTGGTGTATTCCTAGAAGTTCTTTTTCCCGATAGAGATGCTGCTAATTTTGAGAATAATTTGTCTTCTCTAGTAATAAAGTTAATTTATGGAAATAATTCTTTTTTACTGACAGGGGATTCACCTAAAGAGATAGAGGAATATTTAGTTTCTTTAGATGCAACTAATCTGGATGTGGATGTTTTAAAACTAGGGCACCATGGTTCTAAAACATCTACCACAAATTCTTTTCTTGGTTTTACCAGTCCTGAAGTTGCTATTATTTCTGCAGGGAAGGACAATCGTTACGGACATCCCCATCAGGAAGTTTTAGATATTTTAGAAGAATTTGAAGTGAAAGTTTTAAGAACAGACGAAGATGGAACCATTGTAATAAAAAGTGATGGTTCTAATTTAATTTACTAAATTTATGACTATGCGATAGCCATAAATCGATAGTAGTTATAAATTTGGGTTTTGTTTTAAATTAGTTTGATAATATAATGTGACTATGACTAAAACTATTGTTGTTTTGCCTGTCTATAATGCTTAAAAAATTTTAATCAAGACAGTTGATGTTATTTCTCTTGACTGGGTTGATGAAACTATTTCAGCATGGGAGAGGGCTTTTGATATAAATTATAGGAATTTAGATGCTCTTAAGGGTTTGATTGTTTTATATCATGAAAAAGGGGATGGTGAAAAATTTGATTTCTATGCAGGAAAAATTAAATAATTATTTGTTATAATATCTACAGGTTTTAAAATGGATAAAATATTAAAAAATACTTTTAAAATAGAATCTTTTGTTTTAAGACAATTTATTGTCTATGGTTTTATAGCTTTGATTCCTACTGTGGTAGATTTTTTGTTGCTTTATTTTCTTACAGAAATTTTAGGTATTTTTTATATGGTGTCTTTGATTGCGGCTTTTGTTTTGTCTTCCGTTGTTAGTTATATCTCTCATAAGAAAATAACTTTTAGGAATGAGAGTCAAAGGTATATAGTTCAGTTTTCAAACTTTTTTCTTATAAGTTTAGGTGGTTTAGCCATTAACATGGGGGTAGTCTTTGGTTTAGTAGAATTTTTTGGTCTTTGGTATATTTTTGCGAAGGTCGTGGCAGCGACGATAACTTATTTTTGGAGTTTTACTATTAACAGACAAGTGACTTTTAAGAAGTTTCAATAAAAAATAGAGCGTCTCCTGAAAGGAGACGCTCTATTTCTGTTTTTTAATTAAATTAGACTAGCTTTTTTAAGTGTTTTATAAGCTCCGTTTTTGTTGATAGTTTTAATAGCTTTAGTTGATATGTTAAGAGTAACAGTTTTATCCAGTTCAGGCACGTAAATTTTCTTCTTTTGAATGTTTGAATGTTTCCTAGTTTTTCCTGAGGGATTGAATTTAGTAGCACGAACACGATTACTGTATTTGCCAGCCATTCTAGTACCCTTATTTGTTATTGGACATATTTTACTCATATTAGTTAGTTTATGGTATCATAATAAGTGTATTTTGCAAATGTTTTTGTAAGAAAGGGGTAAAATCTTTCACAAACCTTCTTCGCAAAAACACGCATCAAATTTCTCTACCCCAAAGGGATAGTAAAGAAATTTGTGCTCTGTTTGCTTTTGCTCATAATTTGGGAAAAAACCCAAAATTATTGTTTTCGCTTAGGCTGTGCAAGTTTTTTGCTAAGAAGTTTGTTATAGATTTTATTAATTTTTTTTCTCAAATTTTGTTTTTGAAATTACCTTATATTAGTTAAAATAGATATCATGGAAATTAGTTTTTTATTTATAATAGTTATTTTGATAATGTCTGTGGTGATTCATGAGGTCTCTCATGGTTATGCAGCTTATCTAATGGGTGATCCGACAGCTAAGAATGCTGGTCGTTTGACTTTGAATCCATTAGCACATTTAGATTTTATGGGTTCTTTAATCGTACCTTTATTAGCTTACTTTAGCTCTGGTTTTATGTTTGGCTGGGCTAAACCTGTTCCATATAATCCTTATAACTTAAAAAATCAAAAATATGGTGATGCAATCGTAGCTGTGGCTGGTCCAGTTTCCAATTTGTTGATAGCTTTTATTTTTGGTTTGTTGCTCCGTTTTGGAATTCTTTATTTTGGTTTGGTAAGTCTTGATTTTATATTAATAGTTAAATGGATAGTTCAAATTAACTTAATTTTAGCTATTTTTAATTTAATTCCAATTCCTCCTTTAGATGGTTCTAAGATTTTGTTTACTTTCTTACCCTATCGTTTTATAGAAATTAAACAGAATTTGGAAAGGTACTCTTTGTTTTTATTAATGTTTTTTATCCTATTTTTATGGGAATTCCTATTTCCTCTGATTACTTTTCTGTTCTCTGTTATTACTGGGATAAATTAATTTAAGAAAAGTGTTGCTTTTTAGGGTCAAATGTAGTAAATTTAGGGAATTAAGTTATAAGAAATATGCCAACAGTTAATCAATTATTGAAGAAGAAAAGGAAACAACTTGTTAAAAAGCCAAAAGCGGTAGCTTTGGGTAAAGGATTTAATAGTCAACAGAATAGACCGACTAGTTATAGTTCACCATTTAAAAGAGGTGTTTGTGTAAAGGTTACAACTAAAAATCCTAAAAAACCTAACTCAGCTGTGAGAAAAATTGCTAGAGTGAGACTAACTAATGGTATGGAAGTTACAGCCTATATTCCAGGTATGGGTCATAATTTACAAGAGCATTCAGTTGTTTTGTTGAGAGGTGGAAAAGTGAAAGATATTGGAGTGCGTTACACTGTTGTTAGAGGTAAATTAGACGCAGAAGGTGTTAGTAATAGAAAACAAAGTCGAAGTCGTTATGGTGCTAAAATGGTAAAGAAATAATAAACTATGAGAAGGAAACTAAAAGCAAAAAAAGAGTTGGTCCCTGATAGAGTTTATGATTCTGTTAAGGTATCTAAGTTTATAAACTACATCATGCTTGATGGTGAAAAGAGTGTATCTAGAAAGATTGTTTATAAAGCTTTTGAATTTATAAAAGAAAAAGAAAAGGGTAACGACCCAATAGAAGTTTTTGATAATGCTTTAAAAAATGCTGGCCCAACTATGGAGGTTAGATCGAGAAGAGTGGGAGGCGCCAACTATCAAATTCCTAGAGAAGTTCGAGAAGACAGAAGGCTGGCTTTAGCTATGAGATGGATTATTGGTGCAGCTAAATCTAAAAAAGGACAAGCTATGTATAAAAGATTAGCTGATGAACTTTTACTGGCTAACAAAAATGAAGGTGAAGCTGTTAAGAAAAAAGAGAACGTTCATAAAATGGCAGATGCTAACAAAGCTTTTGCACATTTTAGTTGGTAAAAAATTTATTTAATAGATTTTTGTCTATATAATTAAAGTTTAGTTTTAAAAATAAAAGGGCGAGCCGAAGGCTCGCCCTTTATACTTTATACTTGGTATTGTATACTTAATATATAATTATGTTTGTTGATGAAATAAAAATTTATGCTAAAGCTGGTAACGGCGGTGATGGTGTTGTTAGATGGCTACATTTGCGTGGTAAGGAGTTTTCAGGTCCATCAGGTGGTAATGGTGGTAATGGCGGCGATGTTTATGTCAGGGCTGTTCGTGACCTTAATATTTTAAGAAATTACCAGCATAAAAAAGAGTTTGAGGCTGAAGATGGTGAGGCTGGTATGAAAAATAGTAAGTACGGTAAAAATGGAGACACTCTTTTTATTGATTTACCAATTGGTTCAATCGTTACCAATTTAAAAACTAATAAAAAAGTTCAATTACTCAAGGAAAACGAAGAACAATTAGTTCTTAAGGCGGGAAGAGGTGGTTCAGGAAATGAGTCTTTTAAAAGTTCTCGTAATACTACTCCGAAGGAATTTACAACAGGAACAGAAGGTGAAAATGCTTATTTCTTTATTGAATTGGAGATGATTGCTGATGCTGGTTTTATTGGTTTTCCTAACATTGGGAAATCTACTTTATTAAATGAGTTAACTCACGCTAAAGCTAAAGTGATGGATTATCCTTTTACAACCCTAGAACCCAATTTAGGTGATTTTTATGGCTATATTTTAGCCGATATTCCTGGTTTAATTGAAGGGGCAGCTGGAGGAAAAGGTCTGGGACATAAATTTTTGAAACATATAAGAAGAACTCATTTATTGATTCATTGTATTTCATTGGAATCAGAAAATTCACCTAAGGAAATGGTTGAAAAATATAAAACTATTAGGGGTGAATTAAAAAAGTATAGTGAAGAGTTAGTGGACAAACCTGAGGTTATTGTTTTAACAAAATCTGATTTATTAGATGAAAAAACTGTTGCAAAAATTGTAACTGCTTTAAAAAAGGTCAATAAAGATGTAGTTATTACCTCAGCCTATGATGATGCTACCCTGAAAACTTTTTCTGATTTTTTATCTCAAAAATTAGAAACATTTGAATAATCTTGCTATAATTTATTTATGAAAGAATATAAAACAACCATTGGTTTGGAAATTCATGCTGAATTAAAAACAAAGACAAAGATGTTCTGTAATTCTAAAAATGACCCAGACGAAACAAGGCCTAATATTAATATCTGCCCAGTTTGTACAGCACAACCCGGAACCTTACCTGTCATTAATAAGGAAGCCGTGAAAAGTGTTTTAAAGGTTGGTTTAGCTTTAAACGGTCAATTGGCAGATTTTACAGAATTTGATAGAAAAAATTATTTTTATCCTGATATTCCTAAGGGTTATCAAATTAGTCAATATAAATATCCATTGGTTTCTGGCGGTCAGTTAAATGATGTAGAGGTTACTCGTGTTCACTTGGAAGAAGATACTGCCAGGTCTACACATAAAGATAAATATTCTTTAATTGATTTTAATCGAGCCGGAGTACCTTTGATGGAATTAGTAACTGAGCCGGTTATTAAAACAGCCAAACAAGCTGGTGATTTTGCAAGGGAATTACAGTTATTACTTCGTTATTTAGGTGTATCTAACGCCAATATGGAAAAAGGTGAAATGAGAGTAGAAGCCAATATTTCTGTTAGTACAAATGAACAATTAGGGACCAAGGTAGAAATAAAAAATTTAAACTCTTTTCGTGTGGTAGAAAAAGCTATTGCCTATGAGGTTGAAAGGCAGAAGGAAGTTTTAGAAGGGGGTGGTCGAGTAGTTCAGGAGACTCGTGGTTGGGATGAAAATTCTCAAACAACATTTTCCCAGAGAGTGAAAGAAGATTCAGCTGATTATCGTTATTTTCCTGATCCTGATTTACCTAAGTTAAAAATAAGTGAAATACCTGAATTTGCAGAAGCAGAACTAAGGAAAGAAATTCTAGAATTACCGCAGGAGAAAAGACAAAGGTATCGTGAGCAGTTTGGTATTAAAGATGAAGATATAGAAAGTTTTATCCTGGATAGGGAATTGGCTAACTTTTTTGAAAAAGTAGCTAATAGTTTTGTTGGTGATAAAGACGTTATTAAAACAGTTTCTAATTATATTACTTCTGATTTGATGGGGTTAACAAAATCGAAAAGTATTGAACGATTTGGAGGTCCAGACTCCGAAGATTTGTTTGGAGGTGTGGCGGTGGAGAATTTTGTTCAATTAATTCAATTGGTTAAAGATGGTGAAGTTTCTTCTCGTGGAGCGAAAGATATTTTGGCCCTAATGTACACAGAAGGTGGTACACCTAAAGATATAGCAGATAAAAAAGGTCTTTTTCAGCAGAGTAATGAAAGTGAGTTACAAAAAATCATTGATCAGGTTATTGGTGAAAATCAGTCTGTGGTAGATGAGTATAAACAAGGTAAGGAAACAGCTTTTAAATTTTTATTAGGACAGGGAATGAAAATTAGTCGTGGTTCAGCTAATCCAACTAAAATTAGTGAATTACTGAAGAAAAGTCTTTAAAATTATTTATATAATACATAATTAAAAAACACTGACTTAAAAAAGTTAGTGTTTTTAATTTTTTGAGAAAAATAATTTATTAAAATAACCCTGTTGGGAGAGTTGGTGTGGTCATCCCGAAGGTATTTGTCACCATTAGTATTATTCCCCAAGCACTGACCATAATAAATATTCCAATAATCCCCCAAATCATATGGTTCCGACCGGTTTTTCTAGCTTCTTCGTTATCGGAACCTCTGATAAAATCAGCTACACCCCAAAAAAACATAACTAAAGACAAAGCAAATAAAAGTAAAATTAAAGGAGCAATTATTTGGCTATTGAAATTAGATATTAGGGTTGCTGTTGTCATTTGTTGTTATGATTATGCTGTTGGAAGTGTAGGTACTGAAGGCATTGAGTTGTCTAAGTTAAGTGTATCGGATAATACTCCAACTAATCCCCAAACAGAAATCATTACAAAGAGAATTACGATTCCCCAAATCATCTGAGTTTTAGCTTTGGCTTGATCTTCTCCTTCTTTGAGGATA
>Ga0307992_1001526_pt1 | contig 13653 bp, 16 predicted proteins | sample EllFjometagen133_FD_203162 | JGI IMG/M metagenome (GOLD analysis project Ga0307992, IMG submission 203162) | Marine microbial communities from Ellis Fjord, Antarctic Ocean - #133 | ecosystem: Environmental > Aquatic > Marine > Unclassified | place: Southern Ocean | collected 2014-10-08
TGAATACGGAATAGCATAAAAATACTACTCTGTCAAATTGATAAATAAAAATAAGTCCGTTTTTTACAAACTGGCTCATTCAGCAGGAAAAGAATCAACATATTCTATTTCTACTGGTTTAAGAGATTTTTTTTGAAAAGGACCAAGATAAGCTTTTCCAATTACTTTCTGACCCCTTAGGGCAATTGGAAGGAATTCCCTATCAGCAGGCATCATTTTATCAAGAGGAAGATTTTCTATATCAAACCATGTTGGATTTATCATTTCCTTTACTTCCTTAACTTCACCTACCCATTCTCTTACAAGATAAAAATGAACCCTACAAACAAACTCTTGCTTATCGCTTTTCTTATTATGAAAGTCTATTATGGCTATCTTTTCAAGATCCTTTGCAATCACACCTCCTGTTTCTTCCTTAAGCTCTCTAATAGCTCCTTCTTCTTGAGTTTCTCCCTTCTCTATCCCACCTCCATAACCATTCCAAAACCCTTCTCCTATTTTTCTTGTTTTTAAAGCAAGAAGAACTTTATTCTCTTTAAAAAGAAAACATACTGTTGCATTTTCTAATACTTTTTCTTCTTTCATGTCTATCCCCCCTTATTTACTTAAAACTATTCGTATCTATTTCAACCCACTCCTTTTCAATGTCATTATACTTATAAGCTACTAATCTACTAGTTTTTTCATCCTTGCTATAAACATACTCAATATTTGATTGAGATCCAATTCTCTGTGAATAAATATCTTTTTTATCTAAAACTACTGGTTTAGTAACAAATTCTAATTTCACTCTTCCTAAAGGACTTTTAAAGATAATAAACTCAATATCAATTCCACCTCTTTCGTCAAGATGTTCTTTCCCTTGTTCTTCAACTTCAAACTTATCTTTAATGTCATCTATCAAATTTTCCCATTTTTCAAGAAGCATATTATTAATTTTCTTTTAATAGTTGTGTTATAAAGGCAATCATTTGATCTTTTTCTTTTGGTCTGCTTTCAGCTATTAAAAGAGTTAAAGCAGCCAATGTATTATTACTAATCTTTTTTTCTTTTTTTATATTATATAAATAATTACTCTTGTTTAAAAAGTGAACGAACAAGAATGCAGCAATCCTTTTATTACCATCAGAAAATGGATGATCCTTAATCGCCAAATAAAGAAAATTAGCTGTTTTCTCTCCAATGCTTGAGTATAGTTGTTTCTTATTAAATGTTTGATAAATATTTTTAACAGCGCTTTCAAATTTATGGCCAACTTCATTTCCAAAAAGACTTCCATATTCTTTCTTGCCAGATGATTGTTTCTTTAATTCAGATATAACCTCCAAACAATCTTCATATTTTAAAACAAATTTAGATTTTTTACCTTTAAATATCTTTAAATTGTTTTTATCGTATTGTTCTAATAAGGTTAAGGCCTTTGAATAGATATTTAACAGAAGAACAATTTCTTCTTCTTGTTTTTTATTCATCATAGTTTAATGATAACTCTTTGATTATATTTTGTCTATATTGTATAATACAAATATGAAAGATGATTTAGAGCAAATTGAAGAAGAGACTAAAAAGAAAGCTAAAGGAAGAGAAAAGAAGAAGAAAAAGCCAAAAATGAAAATTTCTGGTAAAAGTGTATTTAGATTACAAGGGATAATGAAAAAGAAAAAGATATAGAACCCAGAGACGTCGTCGTGGTTAATCCATAGGCCGTGCCTTGACGAGTACACCCTCCCGCTCTCCGAGCGTAAGGGATGTAGCTCTCAAGGCACGGACTACTCTAGACAAGCCTCTTCATCGCTTGACTTTACCATTTCTTTATGATAATCTAATATAAAGATATGAAGTTTATTGTTCAAATTTTAGTTAATACTGTAGCTATATTCTTGGCTGATTATTTAGTGCCAGGAATTATTTTTGAAGGAGATATATTAACCCTATTCATAGCTGGACTTCTATTAGGACTAATTAATTTCTTTATCAAACCGATTGCTAAGCTGATTTCAGCACCATTGATTGTAATAAGCTTAGGACTCTTTATTGTAGTAATAAACATTGCCCTTTTGTGGCTTTTAGAATACTTTATCTCAGAACTAACTATTATTGGCTTCTGGTCATATTTCTGGGGTGTTATAATTATCAGTTTTGTTAATATATTTTTTAATACTGGAAAAAAGGAAAAAGATTAATAATATGCAACAAATTTTAACGATTTTTCAAATTATAATTTCAATATCTTTAATTCTAACTGTTTTATTCCAACAAAGAGGAGCTGGAGGTGGTGGTCTTTTTGGTGGAGGTGGAGATACTAGCTATTACACTAAAAGAGGATTTGATAAAGTACTTTTCAATTCCACTATTGTATTAGCTTCCTTATTCTTAATTACTAGTTTTTTAAATCTGCTTATCTAAACAATTTAAACTTTTATTTACGGTATCCCTTTCAGGGGATAACGTTTTTGACTTATTCGTACTAAAATAGACAAATTAATATTAGGTTTTAAACAAATTAACTTAAAAGATTTCTTTAAGAAAGTTTTTTCTATTCCAGGAAACAAATGGCCTGAATGGAAACAATGGAAGGGACTATTTAAAGTATTCCCTTCTCGTGAACGCTGGCTTGTACGCGGATTATTCTCTATTATTCTAATTTCAATCGCAATCTTAACATTTGGCGTTTATGCTAATAAGACAAAATTGATGCCTGAGTTAGGAGGAACATATAGTGAAGGTGTACTAGGACAACCTCGGTTCATTAATCCTGTGTTAGCTCAAACAAATGATACAGATAGGGATTTAGTTCAATTTGTTTATTCAAGTCTATTTAAATACGATGGTCAAGGAAATTTAATTCCTGATTTAGTTAAAGAATATAGTATTGAAGAAGACAATGTAACATACAATATTGTTCTTAAAAAAGATATTTTCTGGCATGATGGTGAAGAATTAACAGTTAATGATGTAATTTTTACAATTAAAACTATCCAAGATCCAGAATACAAAAGTCCCTTAAAAAGTATTTGGCAAGGAATTCAAATAGAAAAAATTGATGAATTTACAATTAAATTTAAATTGAATAATGTTTATGTAAATTTTTTACATAATTTAACAATTGGTATTATGCCTAGACATCTTTGGGCAGGAATCTCAGCTGCTAATTTCCCTCTTGCTCAATATAACCTTAAACCAATTGGTTCTGGCCCATATAAGTTTAAAGAATTCAATAAAAACAAAGATGGAAATATTGAATCAATGAAATTTGTAATTAATGAAAAATATTATTTAACCGAAGGACCATTTATTGAAAAGCTTAATATACTATTTTACAAGAATAAGGAAAATCTAGTTAAGGCTTATCAAAAAAGACAAATAGATGGATTAGGATTTCTTTCACCTAAAAATGAGTCAGAGATGAGAAGTAATGTTAATATTTATAATATTAACCTACCTATCTATTATTCAATCTTTTTTAATCAAACCAAAAGCAAACCATTAGCTGATAGAAACGTTAGATTAGCTCTTTCCTATGCTACTAATAAGGAAGAGATTATTGAAAAAGTATTAAATGGAGAAGGAGAACAAGTTGATTCCCCTCTTTTAGCTAATTGGCCTAATTATACATCAGAAATAGACATATATGATTTTGCATTAGAACATGCTCAAAACATTTTAGAAGAAAATGGATGGAAAGATACTGATGAAGATGGAATTAGACAAAAAACAATCAATGATGAAGATATTAAATTAGAAATTAATTTAGTAGCAAGTAATTGGCCAGAATTTAAACAAACAGCAGAAATACTCAAAGAGCAATGGGAAAAAATTGGCGCTCAAATTAATTTAGAAATAATTGAAGCAATTGATATTCAACAAGAATATCTAAGACCTCGCAATTACCAAGCTCTTCTTTTTGGCGAAGTTCTTGGAGCCAATCCAGATCCTTTTGCATTTTGGCACTCAACTCAAAAAAAAGATCCTGGATTAAATGTAGCTTTTTATGAGAATAAAAAAGTTGATAAATTATTAGAAGATGCCAGACAAACAGTAGAAGAAGAAGAACGAACTGAAAAATATGCTGAATTCCAAAAACTATTAATTGAAGATGTTCCTGTTGTATTTCTATACAGCCCTACCTATCTCTATCCTATTAATGAGAACATTAAAGGAATTGAGATAGAAAAACTTGCTCAACCTTCTTTCCGGTTTTCTCAAATAGAAAACTGGTATATAAATACTAAAAGAGTCTGGAAATAAATGGATATCAAACAAATAACTCCAAGTATTCGTTATCTAGCTGAAATGACAGATGTTCTTTTTGATCAAGAATGGGCCAAAATAGCCCCCGATTTAAAGCTGTATTATATGTATCGCGACTTAGCAATGAATAATCAAGACCGAGAAGAAATTGAAAAAAATAATTTAAGATATGATATAACAATAATGCCCTTTATTATGCTTGGACAAGAGTATAATAAAACAGCAGGACATGATCATCCCTTAGTTAAAGATACAAATATAACTTATCCTGAAATATATCAAGTTTTATCAGGCGAAGTCATATTCTTAATTCAAGATTCTAATGGAGATAGCATTAAGGATGTTTGTGCTATTAACGCAATAAAAGATGATAAAGTAATAATCCCGCCTAACTATGAACATTTAATGATTAATGCTTCAGGCAAAGAAATGAAAACAGCTAATTGGGTTTGCCGTGATTTTGGACCTAATCTCTATAAGCCATTTCGTCAAAAACATGGATTTAGCTATTTTGCCTTAAAAGGACCAGAGAATAAAATTAAATGGCAAAAGAATTCAAATTATAAAGATATACCAGAAATAAAATTTATAAAACCTAATCTTTGGCTAGATAAATTTAAAATAGAAAAAGATAAGGAAATGTATTTTTTAACTAAGGATTTAGAAAAACTGGACTTTCTTAAAAATCCACAAAAATACAACTGGTAAAATAGGAAGAATAATAAAATATGATAAAAAAAACAGAATCTGCTACTAGCAGAAAAACAAAAGAATTAAAAGTCATCCCACTAGGTGGATTTAATGAAGTCGGCCGAAATATGATGATTTTTGAATATGACGATGATATTATCATCGTTGATATGGGATTGCAGTTTCCTGAAGAGGATATGCCCGGAATAGATTACATTATTCCAAACACTTCCTATCTAAAGGATAAAAAGGAAAAGATCCGCGGTGTTGTAATAACCCATGGCCACTATGATCATATTGGGGCGATTCCCCATTCAATGGCTAGATTAGGAAATCCACCGATTTATACGGCCGCTTTAACTCGTGGTCTGATTATGAAAAGGCAAGAAGATTTCCCTAATTCTCCAAAGTTAGATATAAAGATAATTACTAAAGACGATAAAATCAAATTGGGCTGTTTTGACGTTGAGTTCTTTCATGTTAATCACAATATTCCTGATAGCCTAGGAGTAGTTATTAAATCACCAGTTGGGACTATTGTTCATACGGGAGATTTTAAATTTGACCATAGTCCAATCAATGAAGAACCAGCTGATATAGCAAAAATTACTCAAATAGGATCTCAAGGAATCCAACTCCTGATGTCCGATAGTACCGATGCAGAAACACCTGGACATTCTCTTTCAGAAAAAGAAATTCAAGATAATCTTTCAGAGATTATCAAAAGCTGTAAAGGACGTCTTATTGCTGCTACTTTTGCATCTCTATTAACCAGAGTTCAATCACTTGTTCATTTGGCAGAAATGAATAATCGGAAAGTAGTAGTTGAAGGATACAGTATGAAAAGCAATGTTGCAGTTGCTAAAGCATTAGGATATCTTAAAGCAAAAGAAAGTACTTTTATTTCAGCAAAAGAAGCAAATAAACTCCCTGATAATAGAGTTATGATTATCTGTACTGGAGCTCAAGGCGAAGGAAATGCTGTTTTAATGCGATTAGCAAATGGTGGACATAAAACATTAGAAGTTCATAAAGGTGATACAATTATATTCTCATCTTCAGTAGTTCCAGGAAACGAAAGAAGCGTTCAAAATCTAAGAGATGCTTTATGTCGCAAAGGCGCAAAAATAATTCATTACACCATGATGGATGTCCACGCTGGAGGACATGCACCTATTGAAGACCTAAAAATGATGTTAAATTTAATGAAACCAAAATTCTTTATCCCCATTGAAGGCAATTACTATATGAGAGAATTACATGGAGAGATTGCCGAAAGTGTTGGTATGTCTAAAAACAATATTTTACTTGGCGATAATGGAGATGTTTTCCTACTTGATAATAAATCAATGAAATTAAGTAAAGAAAAAGTTCCAGCTAGTTATGTTATGGTTGATGGATTAGGAGTTGGAGATGTTGGTCAAGTAGTTCTACGAGACAGACAAGCAATGGCTAGAGATGGCATGTTTGTCATCATCGCCACAGTTGATAGCAAGACAGGAGATGTTCGAGGCGAACTAGATATCATTTCAAGAGGATTTATCTATCTACGAGAGAATAAAGAATTACTTGATAAAACTAGAGAGAAAGTTAAAACAATTATTAAAAACACATCCATTGATAATCAAGATACAAATTGGACATATGTCAAAGATAATATTCGTGACAAAGTCGGACAATTCCTTTATACTAAAACACAGAGACGCCCAATGGTCTTACCAGTAATAATTAAAATTTGACGGAGGGAAAGGTCGACTTATCAACTTAATTCCGCCAAAGGCGGAAAAAATCAGAAAAATTATTAGGTAAATGGTCAACAAAGACAAGGAAATCCAATCAGATCTTTTCAAGACCAGTGAAAATAATTCTCAATCTCCAATGATGAGCGGTCCAAAATTCGGATCAGAAGACATATTTAACAAAAAAAACAAGTTTAGAGAATGGATTAGTGAATATAGTAGTTCTGTTATCCTACCAATTATTGCTTTAGCAATACTAGCTAGTGGTATTTATCTTTATACTAACCAGAACGATGAACAAGTAAATCTTTTTCCAGAAGACAATTTAGCAAACATAGGAGGCCAATTGTCTAGTGACCCTGAAGAAGGATTAATAGCTAGTTCTAATGAAGAAGATACAAAAAAAACTATTGAAAATATTATTCCACAAGGAAGAAAAGAAGGTAGTTCTATTGTTGAAAAAGCAACCAAGGGAGACGGAGTAACTAATCTAGCTCGTAGAGCTCTTAAGGATTACACAAAAGAGAATCCACAAGAGATGACAAATGAACATAAAATATTTATTGAGGATTATATAAAAGACAAAACTGGCTCAAAACCATTAGAAGTTGGTGAAGAAATCACCTTCTCTGAAGATTTAATTAAAGAAGCAATAAATGCTTCACTCGAATTAACCCCAGGGCAATTAAGTAATCTAGAACAATACAGCGCATTAGTTGCCTGGTGATGTAAAAAATAGTTCTTTGTGTTAAATATATATAAAAGCCCCCGCCTAAGCGGGGGCTTTTATATATATTTTGTTCCTAAGAACATACTTATCTATTAAAAATAAATAAGTGATAACATTTTTCAAGCTAGTAATTGGGCATTGCTCAATTAAAGACAAAAAATAAATGCTATTGCTGCTAATACAACTAGCAAACAATAGAGTGAGAATCTTTTAGGCACAAGGCCTGTTCCGAGAAGGAGGGATTTCGGAACCTCCGAAGAGTCAAGATTCTCACGCTACTGTCAGCTAACTTAATAGGAGTATATCATATACTAATATATTTGTCAAGTGTTTGCTTTTTTATTCAAATAAAAAAAACAACCATTTAGTGTTCCTTAAATTAATAAATATATTTTATTGAAAATACTGTTTTTGAAAACCATCTGCATACACCATAGCTCTATCAGCTATATTTAAAAGACCTCTCCAGTATTTGCCTCCTATATACATTGCATAGGCATTTCTTTCTGCGTTATAGGTTTGTGCACTTGCACCAGCATCAGCTAATTTAATAGCAGAAGCAGTAAAAGCATCAACAGGACGCCATGGATTAGGCGGATTATTGCCTGTTATAACAGAAATTCTATCTATATAAGACAACCAAGTAGTAGGCATAAACTGAGCTATACCCATAGCTCCTCCACACCCCTTATAGGCAGATGGCTTAGCAGAGACAGGTTGTGAGTCAGGATTCAATCCTAATCCCTGGCAGATCTGAAGAAAGGCATTTTTAAGATTTATTCCCATTGTAATATATCCTCTATTTAGATTACACTCATACATATCAGTTCTCCAATCACCAGTACCAACATTTAAACCTAAGCGAGATTCATTTTCTAAAACACCTAATAAATAAGCTGGCCTAATACCTGTTTTAGCTCCAGCAAAAATAGCACTACGAATCATTTCTTCTTCTGTTAAATTATATTTATCCAACAAAACAAGTTGCTCTTTTATAAAGGCGATCTTCTCTTTATTGCCTTCAATCATTTGTTGATAAAGATACTCTTCTCCTTTTGTTTTATCAAGCAAGTCCTCTTTTTCCCATTGTTTATTCTCAACATTTCTTTTTTGAACTAATTGCAATGATTTTAAACGACTTTGCGTCATTCTCTCTTGGTCTAAACGCTGTCTTTCTATATTCGATTCTTCTTTTATTTCATAAATAATTACTAAAACATCATGAATCTGTTCTTGAACATTTTCTAATGAATTAAGTTCGTCAAAAAAATCAGAGAACTTCTCATTTTTTAAAATAACTTCTAAAAGACTTTCATCGTCACATCGAGCCATTGTTCTAAGATATTCAGATAGAAGATTCCTTTTTCCATCTATATTATCTTCTAAAATACTAATTTGGGCATCTACGTCTTGAATACTCAATACACTATCTTGAATAACTAAATCTAATTGACTTATTTCTACTTCTATTTTATTAATTTGACCTTCTATTATATTAATTTCATTATTAAGAGTTTTCTCTTTTTCTTGATTCTTACTGATGTCTTTTTGATATTGATTAATCTCCTGTTGTTTCTGTTCTATTTGATTCTCTAAATCTTTTTTTAAACTATCAGAACTAGCTGCATTTACAAAAAAAGGTATTAAAAAAAGGAATATCAAAAAGACAATCCCCTTCTTTTGGACAGTATTTAAAATACCTGACCAAATTTTAAATATATAGCTCATTTTACTCTTGCGAAACTTCTTCAACTTCTTCTTTAGGTTTACCTTTTTCTTCAACTTCTGCTTCTTCTATACTCTCCTCTGGTGTTTCTTCTAATTCTTCTAACTCTTCCTGTGTTCTAGGTGGTGTTACTGAAGCAACTACATCTTCTGGATCAGCAGTTAATTTAATTTTATCTGAAACATTAATATCTTTAACGTATATATTATCATCAAATGTTTTTAACACAGAAATATCAACTTCAATTTCATGAATTAAATCTTGAGGCAAAGCTTCTATCTCAACATTCTGAATACTTTTAATTAAAACACCTTTATCAGTTTTAATAGCTTCAGATTCACCAACAAAAATTAATGGTATTTCTACTGTAATAGTTTCATCCATTTTAATTTGTTTAAAATCTATATGAATAAAATAGTTACTAACAGCATCTCTAGTTACATCATGAATTAAAACAACCCTTTCTTTTGTTGATTCTCCATCTTCTATTTTCAATTTAATTAAAGTACTTTCTCCTGCTTCTGTATAAACTTTCTCAAAATCATTATAATTAACAGACAAATTTAAATTCTTAACTTTATGACCATATAAAACAGCCGGGATAAGATTTTGTTCCCGGATCTTTTTTACATTACGGCCTAATTCCGACCGCATTTTAATTAATAGTTCTAACATATGCTTATCTTAACTGAAAAACCCCTATAGGTCAAGACAATAAAATAAAATATTCTGAAATTTTTAAGCGTGTAGGGCGCCCATTATCTCTATCCCTCAACTTTAATTACATCAACAGGGCAAATATCAACAGCTTCTTGTACGCATTCGTCATCGCTTTCGCCTTGATCAGAATTAGTATCTTTAATAATTGCTTTATTATCATCGTTCAAATCAAAAACATTCGGACAAACAGCCGAACAACTACCACATCCAATGCAATCTTTTTGATTTATTTTTATCTTCATAATTTATTATCACTACCAAATAATTTAATTTTTTCCTCAACTGTATTTTGAACAGCTTCTATCACAGGAGACATTATCTTATATGGAGTAACTTCATTTAAATTAGTTTCTAATATATTTTTTAATGCGTTAGTAAAGGCTATCCTTAATTCAGTATTAATATTAACCTTAACAACTCCTAATTGGACAGCTTTTTTAATATCTTGTTCAGGCGTTCCTGATCCTCCATGAAGAACCAAACCAACATTACCACTAACTACTTTATCAATCTCTTCTAATCTGTCTAAAAACAAATGAGGGTTTTTATTGCCTTTAAAAACTCCATGAATATTACCAATGGCAATAGCTAAACTATCTATGCCTGTTTGTTCAATAAATTCTTGAACTTGTTCTGGATCTGTTAAATCTTCTCTTTTTATTTCTACAGCATCTTGGATAGTTGACCCACCTCTTAAATATCCCAATTCTCCTTCAATATTCTTAACTCCTTTTTCTTTAGCAAATTCTACTACTTCACTAGTAACCTTTATGTTCTCCTCAAAGCTTAAACCTGAACCATCAAAATGAACTGAATCATAACCAGCATCAATGGCTTCTTTAACTATTTCAAAGGTTTTGCCATGATCCATATGCAAAACCAAAGGTAAGTCAGTTTCCTTCTTGTATGCATCAATCAGGGCTCTTATATGCCTCTTTCCTATGAATTCGCTCTCTCCTTGAGAAGTACAAATCAAAACAGGACTTTTTAAATTCTGAGCAGCTAAAATTATAGCTTTAATTTGTTCTAAATTAGAAACATTAAAAGCTCCAATTGCATAATTATTTTCTTTTGCTTTTTTAAAAATATCTAACATATTACAAAGTGACGAATCCTTTATCTAAATTCTCCATCATTAATTTATCTATTATCTCTTTGCCCATATATTCAATAAATACCTTATTCCATAGTGCTTCTTGTTGATGATAAGAATATCTTAATTCAAAATTCTTTTTCTGAAGTAAAGAAAGACCATTATCAAATAAGTCAAAACTAATCAAAACTTCTTTTCCTGAATTAGCAGATAAAAAATATTGAGCTAGAACATCTGAACCTTGCCAGAAATCAAATCCTAAATTAGGGAATTGCTGACTAAATTTATTAATACAAATAGATGCTTTAGTATAGTGCCATGCTTCTGGACTAATATGTGGTTCAGCTAAACGAGGATCATTGCAATCTTTTTTAGCTAAATATGCAGGTGCCATTCGCCAACTCATTTTTTCTTCATTAGGCAAAGGCATATTGCTCATCTCCACTTTTAATGCTTCAGTCATTTTTTTAACAAAATCATCTTCATGACTATACATTTCAAAAAGACGCGAATGCCAATCAACCTCATAGGAATAATGAAGAGTCATAAAAAAAGAATAAAGAGTTTCATTTGGATGACTTTTAATAACAGGAATGATGAAAACAACGCCCACTTCCTTTAGATGACTCATATGATGTAATTTTTTTTCTAAAAACTTCTGACCACTTCCTGACCATCTTTCTGGTAAAACCATAATTTTGATTTCTCTTCTTTCAAAATCTTCTTTTTTTAAATTCTCATATGATTGAAAAAAAACATTATTAAGCCATTCGCCATCCTCAACAAATCTTAAAGCACAAAAAAGCTCAAAAATATCTTCTTTCTCTAACATGTTATCAATATCATCATACCCCAAATTTTCCATAATTTTCTTTGGTGGATTAGATTTAAATAGTTCCTTAATTTTATCTTTTTTAAGAAAAAATCCTGATAAATTATCTGTTAATTCTTTTACTGTCTTAATTAAATCCTGGTAATTAGCAGATGTAGAAGAATCTAATTGATGATAATGTTGTGAAAGATCTTCATCACTTTGCTTTGCTCTATTAATCAATGCTTGATAAACGTCTTCTGCCTTAGAATCTCTACTTAATTCTAATTCTTTTAATCTTTTATTAATTTTTTCATCATTTTCTTGAATTATCTTTTTAATAACTCCCTTTTTCCCAGAAATTTTTTCCATTTTCTTTTCTAAATTCAAAATAACCTCTTCGGGAGTTCTTAATAGTCCAGCTAATTTTTTTGTTTCTAAACTCATATTTTTATTTTTTCAACTTTAACTTTTTCCCATTCTCCCCATTCACCTTTTTTTAATAAACCATTAGTTGCTCCCATTTTTTGTAAGACTGATGTTGCATTAGCTGTGGCCAATTGAATTGCATGAACAATATCTTCTTTCTCAATATATCCCGCTAAAAATGCTGAAGAAAATGCATCGCCAGCACCAGTTCTATCGGCTAAACCAGATTCAGGAATTCCAGCTGAATAATGATATTCACCATCAGAAACAACTACTCCTTCTGGTCCTTTGGTAATTATTATAATTCCCTTAACCCATTCATCCAATACTTTAAAAATTTCATCTTCCTTATTAAAATCTATTTGTGCTAATCTGGCTGCCTCTTCTTGATTAACAATTAAAATATCTATCTTGTCTAAAAGCCTCCTGGTTCTTTCTAGCCCCTCAGCTAATTGACTTTGACCAACGGGACTAGCCATAACTTTAATATTATTCTCAATTGCGAAATCAAATAATTTATCAAGTGTCTTATATGCATTGCCCGATAATGAACCAGCGTAAATCCATTTAGTATCAATTTTATCATAGGGAATGTCTTCATCGGTCATTTCATGACAAGCACCTAATTTTTTTAAAATACTTCTTCCAACATCTGGCAATGAAATAATTACTGAAAATGCAGTTGGATATTTATCTGTTTCAATTAATAAGTCAGGAGAAACTCCTTGGGCAATCAGTTCGTCCTTAACTGTCTTTCCAAAAACATCTTTACCAATTAATCCAAGATAGGCCGTTTTTAATTCTTGACGAGAAAAAGTTACAGCAGCATTAGTTCCGCAACCTCCCATAGCAAAAGAGGTACTATCCATTTTCATCTTTGAACCCAAGGGCATACAAAGTCCTTTCTTGGTAATAAATTCTTCACCTTTAACCACCCTTAAGTCTGAACTTGCCATAAAGATATCTTGTGTAGCCGATCCTAATGTAATTATATCATATTTCATAAAATTTTAAAATTAATGAGCAATTTAAAAATTATCAACTATTTCCTTTTAATTACTTTTTTGATCGCTTCTTTAATATCTTTAGCTACCAAACCAAATTCCTTCATTAATTCATCTGGTTCTCCGGATTCTCCAAATCTATCTTTAACGGCAATCATTTCTATTGGAACTGGACTATTTTTTCCTAGAACCTCAGCAACAGCTGACCCTAATCCACCCATCATCTGATGATCTTCTCCAGTAACTATTGCTCCTGTTTGTTCAGCTGCTTCAATAATCTTTTCTTCATCAATTGGTTTAATACTAGGATTATTAATAACTCTTACGTCAATGCCTTCTTTTTCTAATTCATCAGCAGCTAATAGAGCCTCATAAACAATTGGACCACAAGCGATTACTGATACATCTTTCCCTTTTCTAAATACTTGAGCTTCTCCTATTCTAAAAGGAGTTTTTTCAG
>Ga0307992_1001527_pt1 | contig 13644 bp, 15 predicted proteins | sample EllFjometagen133_FD_203162 | JGI IMG/M metagenome (GOLD analysis project Ga0307992, IMG submission 203162) | Marine microbial communities from Ellis Fjord, Antarctic Ocean - #133 | ecosystem: Environmental > Aquatic > Marine > Unclassified | place: Southern Ocean | collected 2014-10-08
ACACTTATTAGTAAGAATTTTTACTTTTTTAGCTTCTTTACCAAAATATTATACTTTTTTGTTTTATCCGGTTAATCTGCATATGGAGCGTCAATTCCCTGTTTTTACTTCTCCTTTTTCTATATATGTTTTAGTTTCATTAATAATTTTCTTATTTTTAGCTTTCCTTGTTTATAAGGGGGTTAAACAAAAAAAGCTTTATTTAAGCTTTGGTATCCTCTGGTTTTTTATTGGATTTTTACCAATGAGTGGAATTATTCCGGTTAATTCATTTTTACTAGAACATTGGCTTTATTTTCCCTCTATTGGTTTTTTCTTTTGTTTCGCTGTTTTAATTCATGCTCTTTGGCAAAAATATTTTCGACTTAGAAAAGTAATAATTATTGCATTAACAATAATAGTTTTTACTTTAATGGGATTAACTTTAAAAAGAAATACTGATTGGCAAGATCCAATTACTTTTTATAATAATATCCTTAAGTATAACAGTGGAACTGCTCGGATTCATAATAATCTTGCCATGGCCCATGCTGATAAAAATGATTTAATTAAAGCGGAAAAACATTATTTAAAAGCGATTGAAATAAGTGATCAGTACGCTCAAACTAATTACAATTTAGCCAGGCTATATTTACAAACAAACCAACAAGAGAAAGCCATTAAATATTTAGAGAATAGCATTAAAATTAATCCCAACTTTTTCTTTTCTTATCAGCTTTTAGGTGATATTTTTAAAGAAAAAGGTCAAATAGAAAAAGCTCAAGAATATTATCAAAAAGTCCAAAAAATTAAATATTATTAACCCCGCACCATAACGACGATAATATTCGCCCTGCGTTTTTCAACACCCCCTAAAAATTAAAAGAATGTTAAAATAATCGGTGAACTTAATAAAGAGAATATAAGCTCATATTTAGAAAACATATCGTCGTTTGGTGCGGGGTTAAAACCGATATTTTATTAAAGTCCAAATTGCTTTTAATCCGTCCCTATATTTTATTTTTTTACCCTTTTTTCTAGGAAAATAGCTAATAGGAACTTCTTTAATTTTAATTCCTTTTTTAATAATTTTTGCTGTAATTTCTGGTTCCCATTCAAATCCATGGCTGTCAATTTTTATTGATTTAAGTAATTTTGCATTAAAACATTTATAACAAGTTGGTTCGTCAGTTAAATTAGATCCATATAAAAAATTCGTTGTCCAGGTAATTAAATGCCCACCTAAAAAGAATAAAAAGCTGCTATGAGCTTTGTTTTTTTTATTTAATTCCCGACTACCATAAACTACTACGGCTTCACCTTTTTTAATGGGTTCAACGCATAATTTAATTTCTTCAGGATCATATTCAAGATCAGCATCTTGGACAATAATAATATCACCTGTTGAATGTTTAAGTCCAGTTTTAAAAGCAGCTCCTTTTCCTTGATTTTTTTTCAAATGAATTATTTTTATATCTTTTTGTTTTTTTAATATTTCAAACGTTTTGTCAGTACTGCAATCATCAATAACAATAATTTCTTTTTCCATATTAGGAATTTCAATTGCTTTAACTTTATCTAAAAGTTTTTTAATAGTTGATTCCTCATTATATGCAGGAATAATAATTGATAATTTAGTCATAATTAATTAAAATACAATCTTCTTTTTTAAAATCCCCCACTCTTATTCTTTCTAAATCAGCCAAATAACCACCAGTTTTTAATTTTTCCCCAATATCTTTGGCTAAAGACCTAATATATACTCCTGGACCAGTAACAACTTTTAATTCAAGATACGGCCATTTATACTTTAAGATTTTTATTTTCTTTATTTCTATCAACCTCTTTTTTAAAATAACTTTTTTACCCTGACGGGCTAATTTATAGGCTGGTTGACCATGAATTTTAATAGCACTGAAAATAGGAGGAATTTGATAAATTTTCCCTTGAAATTCAGGAATAATTTCTTTAATTTGGCCTAACAAAGGGATATTTTCAACATTTATTATTTCTTTGTTTCCTTCTTCATCATCAGTACTACTATTTACGCCTAATTTTATTTTAGCAATATATTCTTTTTCTTTTTTAACAATAGTATTTAATTTTTGACAAGCTTGTTTGCCAATTCCAACAACTAAAACACCAGTGGCTAAAGGATCCAATGTTCCTGCATGACCAATCTTTTTAATGTCATTTATTAGCCGTAATTTTCTAATGACATCAAAAGAAGAAATACCTTTGGGTTTAATTATTCCAATAATTCCTAGACCTATTTTTTTCATATAAAGAGTTATTTTAGATTTTAACAATCATTTTAATTTTTGTAATGCTTGTTTAAAAAAAGCCTTTAATCATATTTTAGTATGATGAAGGCTTTTATTTGTAAATTCTGATTTTAAATTATCGGGTTACTGTAATGGTATCTAATTCATCATCAGGAGCAGCCACAGTAATTCTGCCACTAGCCGCTTTCATAATTGTATAACCACTAACATAAGTAGTACAATCTGTAAATCCAGCTCCAGTTGTTGAAGGGTCATATGGCATAGCAGCTATATAATCGGTTACTAAACAACTACAAATATCAACGTTATTTACTCCATCTACGTTGGTAATATACATAGCCGTGGCTGGCAAAGCGTCACAAACACCACTTTCAGCAAAACTCCCCTTGTTATCAACCATTCTTTGGTGAACAGAATTAAGGATAGCATTAATATCGCTCCATCTTTGTGCATCTCTTGCTCTTTGAAACTGACGAGTTGGATTAATAACAATAATAACAATAGCGGCTAAAATTGAAATAATTCCAACGGCAATAAGAATTTCAATGGGAGTGAAACCTTTACGTGATTTAATCATAAAGCTTTAACTTAATTATAATTAATTATTCTAATTTTAAAACATAAGTGGCAAAAAGCCATCCCTCTGTCTCCTCATCTACCCTTATTTTATACCATTCTTCTTGTTCTTGCAATAGTGGATAACTCTCACCAGGATAAACCTTGGTTACAATGTCATATTCAGTTCCAGGACCCTTTCTAACATTTAAACTACTAATTCCTTGATTAACAACAACTTGGGTAGTTTTTTCCTCAATCTTTTCCTCCACTACTTCTACTTCTTCGGGAATTGCTTCTCGTTCAATAACCTCTTCTTCTTTTATTATTTCTTCTTCAACAGCTATAACTGGTTCAGACCCTTCTTCAGGAACAATTTCTTCGTTTATAAAGATTTTTTGGGAAATATTTGAAAAACGTGGTTTTTGAGGGGTATAATTAATAATCACCCAACCAAGAAAGAATAAAGAGACTAAGGGAAAGACATAGCCAAATATCTGAAAAAGTTTACTTTCCTGTGTTTCTATACTAATAAAACATTTTTTATCATTAATTTTTTGCGGTAATAAATTAATTTCCCCTTTTTTTGCCTTTTGACGTGATTTAAGGGCTAAACCAATAACCGTGTTATAGAGAATTGAACCCTCTTTTAATTGTTTGGCAATCACTGATTTACCTAGATTAACTTTTTTTTCAAGCTTTGTAGAAAGATAAGAGATAATTTCTGGAATTTGAGCTGAGCCACCGCTTAAAATAATCTCGTCTATTGGTTCATTATAGTAATCAAGAATATTTTTTATTTCAATAATAATTGGTTCAATCTCTTTTTCTAAAACAAGTTTAACAATACTTTTCTCTGATAAACCTTGTTCTCTTTTTATTTTTTCTGCTTCTTCATTGGATTTTTTTAAATTTTCTTCAATCGCCTGAGTAAAATGATTGCCAGCAATACGAATCGTTGAAGACCATCTTAGTTGTTTGTTTTTACCAAAAATACTAATATTTGTAGTTCGCGCTCCTAAATCAACAATCATTAAACTGTTAACTGGTTTTAATTCTGAGAATAAAGCTCGAGCCAAAGCTAATGATTCTATTTCAAAAACAACGGGTTTTAAACCAGCTGAATTTAAAACTTCAACATAAGTGTCAATAATATTTTTAAAAACAGCAATATATAAAACAGATTGTTGAGTTGATTTTACTAAAGAAGAAATTATTTGACAATCCCAATATATTTCTTCTTGGTTTAAAGGAATAACCTTTGGGGCTTCAAAAGCAATAGCATCTTTTAACTTAGTCTTTTTTAAATCTTTAGAAATTTTAAAAACATGAATAAAAACCTTTGATTCTGGCAAAGATAAAATAACTTGATTTGTTTTTATTTTTGCTTTAGCAACCAGCTCTTTAAGTTTTTTGGTTAATTTTCTTTTATCAAGAATAAGGCCATTTTCAATTATCCCTGGTTCTAGAATTATTCTAGAAAAAGTTTTTACTTTTACTTTTGAACTAAGTTCAAGAATTTCGATTGAAAAATCAGAGATATCTAAACCAAATCCTGTTTTTGAAAATTTATTCATATTTTAATTATTTCCAATCCTATTACACCGTTTGTTGCGGTATAAACGTCAAAACCTTCTCTTTGTAGTTTGTCTCTCATTGCTCCTAATAAAAACTTTTCATTCTCAACCAAAGCAAATTTAACTTTTTTTTCTTCAGCCATATTTAAATTATATTAATTTTTAGACAATTCCTAGTTTTTCTTTAACCCTTGTAACTAAATCATTAAGCTTCCAATCACTTTTAACTAAAAAATCAAAAACTCCACTTTCCATGGCCGTAGCTACGTATTCGGCATCATTTAAATTAGTAAGAAGAATTATTTGCACATTTTTCCCCCATTCATCTTTTCTTAGTGTTTTAAGCATACTCAAACCATCAACTTTAGGCATAATAATGTCTAAAAGAATAATATCAGGATGTTCTTTAAAAGCAATTTCTAGCCCTTCTTCTCCATTTTTCCCTTGAAAAGTTTGAAAGCCTTCACGTTTAAATTTATCAAAAATAGCTTGTCGTAAAGGTGCTTCATCCTCAACAATAAGGATTTTTTTGTTTTGTGTTGACATATGTTTATATAATTAAATTGTTATTTAATTTCAAGCTTTGTTTTAATGAAACTTTTAACTATTTAATATCTTTACTCCTTTCTTTTTTTTCATTCCCTTTAAAGGAATGGTTACAAAAAAAGTTGTTCCTTTGTTTTCTTCAGATTCAAACCAGATTTTACCCCCTGATTGTTTAACCACTGCTTTGACAATATAAAGACCAAGGCCAGTCCCATCACAATCTTTAGTTAAGACATTGTCAGCCCGGAATAATTTATTAAATATTTTTGATTGTTGAATTTTAGGAATACCATAACCCGTATCCTTTATTTTAATTAAAATATCTGAGTCTTTTCTACAAAGTTCAACAATAATACTTCCCCTTTCAGGGGTATATTTGACCGCATTAGAAATTAAATTTTGTAAAATAATTCTTAAAAGTCGAGGATCAGCATTAATAATGGGCAAATCAATCGCATATTTTTTCTCTATTTTTAATTTTTTTTCTTTAATTTGTGGGGTAAATTCTTTTATAAGACTGTCAGCAATTTCAAAAAATTTAACTGGTTCTGGATCAATAGTAAAAGTCCCCAATTCAATTCGAGAAACATTTAAAAGAGCATTCACTAATCCTACCATACGGCGATTAGCATCATAGAGTGCTTGTAAATATTTTTTTTGATCCTTGCTAATTTTTCCAACGTCTTCATCTAAAAGCATTTCTGCATACCAATTTACAGTAGAAAGAGGAGTTTTTAATTGATGAGAAGCCAATGATACAAATTCAGTTTTGGCTCGATCAATTTCTCTTTCTTTAGATACATCACGAAAAACAATCACGCAACTTATTACATCACCATTATAATTTTTTAAAGGAGCGGCGCTACCAGCGATGGGAATTTTCTTTTTATTCTTTTTAAATAAAACAGTATCTGCCTTGGCATTTTTTATTTCTCCACTATTTATTGCTTCTCGAATAAATTTATCATTTGATTTTCCATTTTTTTCAGAAATAAAATTAAGAACCTGATCATATCTTTTACCAATAACTTCTTTGTGAGTAAGGCCGGAAAGAATTTCTGCTTCTTGATTAAAAATCATGATATTATAATTTTGATCAATAACAAAGACTCCATCGCCGATCCCATAAAGAATAGTATTTAATTTATTTTTTTCTTGATTAACTTTATTTTTTTCTTCTTCCAATTCTTTGTTTTGTTTTTCTATTTGCCCAAGATTTTTAGCTAATTGTTCACTTTTTTCTTCTAATTTAGTCTGGGTTTTTAAAAGATTATCAGTCATTTGGTTAAAAGAATTAGCTAATCCTTCAATTTCATCTTTTGTATTTATTCTTGCCCGGGCTAAAAGATTCCCCTTGGAAATTGTCGCAGCTACTTTTGTTAATTTTTTAATTGGTCCAGAAACAGAACGAGCCATCAGAACAGTAATTAAAACAATCATTAGTAAAAGGACCGTCCCGATAACGACTAATCTATCTTTTAACTCATTAGCGGTTTTTAATATTTCATCAGCATTCATTTTTACTACTAATCCCCATTGATAATTAGGTAGGTAACGCCAAGTAGCTAAAACCTTTTCTCCTTTATAATCAATGGTTATTCCCCAGCTTTTTTCTCTTTGGACTGCCTTTTGAAGGGCAATTCCGTGACTAGAGCCTAATTTAACGGTTGTTTTAAATGCTCCTTCTGGATCATATCTCGATGGAGCAATAAGAGTTATTTGATCTTCTAGTCTGGAAATTAAGACAATCTCTCCTGTTTTTCCTAAACCAGTATAATCTTCTATAAGATAATAAATTCCTTCATTATTAATTTGAATTCCAATTATTCCAATAAAGTTTCCCTCATTAAACACCGGAGACATAACATAAGCTCTAATTTTATCGCCTTTAATTAACTTAAAAGTTGATATTTTTGTCTCTAATAAAGCAATCGTACTTTTAAGAATAGGCGTTAAATCAGGGTTAGCTTCTAAATCAGTAAGATAGTTTGTCCCTAAAGTATGTTTTTGACCAGTAGAAAAAGTTAAATTTCCTTCAGGAGAAATTAAAAAGAGATCATCATAATTAGATGACTTTTGTAAATATAATAAAGTGGGTCTTAATTTTTTATCAATAGCAAGGTATTCTAAAGAATTTGTTTGATATTTTTGAAAAGCTTGATTAAAATTTTCCATAGAACTAAGGACACTGGGCATGCGGGCTAAAGTAGTAACATCTTTTTTTACTTCTGAAAAATATTTATCAATTTGATCAACTTTGTTATCGGAAATTTGATAAAGCTGATAAGCAAATTCTTCTTCTAAAACTTTTCGTGAACTGTCATAACTAACATAAATAGCAATAATTAAAGGAACCAAAGAAATCGTCAAAAACAAAACGACAAATTTAGTTGTTAGATTAAATCTTATTTTTTTAAAATATTTTAAAAACATATTTTATTCTTCCTCGCTCTGCTCGTCAAGAACCTTGAAATTAAATACTAGTATATAGACAATAAGATAATTTAATTATAGCAAAAAAATAGGCTAAATAATAGTGTAAATAAGCCTACTATGAGCGTAGCGAATAGCAAGGTTCCTGAGTGTAGTGAAGGTTCTTATTTCTCATATAATTTTTTCCACCAGAATATTCCTTGAAAATAGCCTATTATTGCTCCACTAGTAATAAAAATAACTGATAAAATCTGATTAATTAGAGTTAATTGAGCCCAAGAAAAATTTAAATTATATTTTTGGAAATTTTTAATTAATAAATCAATATACCAAACCTCAATTAAAGCATAAGCTAAAAAAGCAATTAAAACACCCAATATGGTAAAAGTAATCAAATAAATAGCCTTTTTCATGTATAAAGTTATTATATTAATATTATATCAAATCAGTGATATAAGGCAATAAAAAAACAGGGATAATTAACCCTTACCACTGCCTTTCAAAATTTTAACCTAAATGGTTTTTCTCGTTTTTGTCAATATCTTATTTTTCTAATTCTTTTAGTTTAAATTTCCACCAATCTTCAATTGTTTTAACATGCCTACTTTGCTTTGTTTTTCTAAAAATTTTTAGCTTTTTCTGAAAGAACTGATGATGTTTTTTTAGATTAGCAGAAGATTTTAATGCCCAAAGAGCATGTTTAATATCTTGTTCTTCTTTTCGTTTAATAAATTTTGCATCTAAATATCTATTAGCTGATGTATCAAAATCAATAGGAATTACCTTCAAATTATATTTTTTGCTAAATATCTTTTTGCTTAAAATTTCAACCTTTCTTTTTCTAGTTTGTTCACAAAAGATATAAAGATTGGCTTTCATTTTTTTCTTTTTCTTGGAAAATATTTCCTGAGAATATAATAAATTTTCCAATGTTGAGATTGATTTTTTCTCACATAACCAAATCCAATTTTTTATAATCTGCTTTAAAGCAGGTTTTTCAATTAAATTTTTAAAAAACTTAAGCATTTCTCCTGCCTCTGTGCGACGATAAGGTTTGTAACAGTCTGTGTGGCCGCCATTAAGAATAATAATTGGTCTGTTGATTTTATGTTTAACGGTTAAACTATAAATTTTATTAAAAACCGTTTTCAAATAAATATTATAATTATCATCCTTTGAGATGTTTTTAGGCGCTCCATAGCCAAAAATTAAGAAGATGTGATTCATATAAGATTAATAAATTATTTATCTTTATCTTATTTCTCAATTACTGCCTGAGCTGCGGCTAATCTAGCAATAGGTACTCGATAAGGAGAGCAACTAACATAATTCATCCCTTCTTTACAGCAAAATTTAACACTATTTGGTTCGCCCCCATGTTCTCCACAAATACCCACTTTTAAATTTTTTCTAGTTTTTCTTCCTTTATCAATTCCTATTTTTATTAATTGACCAATTCCTTTTTGGTCTAACACTTGAAAAGGATCATTTTTTAAAATATCTTTTTCTAAATAGATTTTAATAAATTTTCCAGCATCGTCTCTGGAAAAACCAAATCCCATTTGAGTTAAATCATTAGTCCCAAAAGAAAAGAATTCAGCGCGTTGAGCAATCTGATCAGCTATTAAAGCAGCTCGAGGAACTTCAATCATTGTTCCAATGGTATACTTTACTTTAATTTTATATTTTTTCATAACCTGTTCAGCTGTTTTCCTTGCTAATTTTTCTTGGTCAATAAATTCATTTAAATGAGACACTAAAGGAATCATGATTTCTGGCATGACCTTAATCTTTTGTTTGGTTAATTCACAAGCAGCTGAGATAATTGCCTTAATTTGCATTTCAGTGATTTCGGGATAAGTAATACCCAAACGACAACCTCGATGTCCAAGCATGGGATTAATTTCTTCTAATTCTTCTGCTTTATCCCAAATCTTTTTTTCTGATATTTTAATTTTTTTACTTAATATTTTAGCTTCTTTTTTAGTTTTTGGTAAAAATTCATGTAAAGGAGGATCTAACGTTCTAATAGTTACTGGAAATCCATCCATTGTTTTAAATAAATCTTTAAAATCTTTTTTTTGAAAAGGTAAAAGTTTATTTAAGGCTTTTATTCTCTGCTCTTTATTATCAGCCAAAATCATTTGTTGCATTATTGGTAAACGCTTTTGAGCAAAAAACATATGTTCGGTTCGACACAAACCAATGCCTTGGGCTCCGAATCCTCTGGCTACTTTTGCGTCTTTGGGATTATCAGCGTTTGCCCGTACTTTAATTTTACAAATTTGATCAACCCATTTCATAAAATAGCTAAAATCATTGCTTAATTTAGGTTCAATAGTATTAATTTTACCTAAAATCACTTGTCCTTTTGTTCCATTTAAAGTTAACCAATCCCCTGTCTTGATAATAAGTTTGTTTATAAAAATCTTTTTGTTTTTTTCATCTACTTTAATTGATGCGCAACCAGCCACACAACATTTACCCATTCCCCTGGCCACAACAGCCGCATGACTAGTCATTCCTCCCCGAGTGGTTAAAACACCTTGAGCTACGTCCATCCCATGAATATCATCAGGACAAGTTTCTGTTCTAACTAAAATTACCGGGCCTTTTTTGCTTTGTTTAACTGCTTCATCAGCCGTAAAAACAACTTTACCTACCCCAGCTCCTGGCGAAGCAGGTAAACCTTTGGCAATAATTTTGATTTTAACATGAGGATTAATAATTGGGTGTAATAATTGATCTATTTGTTCTGGTTTAAACCTTAAAATAGCTTGTTTTTTAGTAATTAAGCCTTGTTTAACCATATCTACGGCAATTTTAATTGCCGCTTGAGCCGTTCTCTTACCTGTTCTGGTTTGAAGAATGTATAATTTATTTTTTTCAACCGTGAATTCAAAATCTTGAACATCTTTATAGTGTCTTTCTAATTTTTTAGTTAAAATATAAAGCCTTTTATATACCAAAGGCATTTCTTTTTTTAGTTCTTTAATTTGTTTAGGAGTTCTAATTCCGGCAACCACGTCTTCTCCTTGAGCATTAATTAAATATTCTCCATAAAATTTATCTTCACCCGTGGCCGGATTACGAGTAAATCCAACTCCGGTGGCACTATGGTCACCTAAATTACCAAAGACCATAGCCTGAACATTTACTGCCGTTCCTAAATCTTCAGGAATTTTATTTAATTTTCTATAAGTCTTAGCTCGAGGAACATTCCAACTTTTAAAAACAGCATCCCTGGCCATGTTTAATTGTTGCCAAGGATCTTGAGGAAAAGCTTTTTTTGTTTTTTGTTTAATTAATTTTTTGTATTTAATAACAAGATTTTTTAAATCTTGTTTTGTTAATTCAGTATCAAATTCAATTTTTAGTCTTTTTTTGGTTTGAGATAAGATGTTTTCAAATAATTTTTTATCTATTCCAAGAACAACATCGCCAAACATATGAAGTAAACGACGATATGCGTCAAAAGCCGAACGAGGGTTATTTGATTGCTTGAATAAATTAAATACGTTTTTGTCGTTTATTCCTAAATTTAAAACAGTATCCATCATTCCTGGCATTGAAATCTTTGCTCCACTGCGCACAGAAACCAATAAAGGATTATTAATATCACCAAATTTTTTACCAACACTTTTTTCTACTTTTTGAATCGCGTTTTTTATTTCTAAATCAAGTTTTTTTGGTAATTTGCCTCGATGTTTTAAAAAATATTGACAAACTTTAGTGGTAATAGTAAATCCAGGAGGGATGGGTAGCCCTAAATTAACCATTTCTGCTAAATTAGCCCCTTTCCCCCCTAAAATATCTTTCATTTCAGCTTTACCATCAGCCTTTTTGTCTCCAAAGTAATAAACTGTTTTCACCCCGTTAGAAATTTTTGTTGACATATTGATATAGGTAATAAATTTATATGAACACCAATAGAGAATTTCTAACGGGGTTCATTATTTTATGATATTAATTATTATTTAAATTTAAAATTTTAGTAAAATAAAATACTAACTAATCTAATCATTAATTAATTTATAAATGTTATTTATATATTATAACTAAAACTAAATTAGTTTTCTAAATTAAAACTAAGTAGTTCTTTATCAACTATCTATTATTCCAATACTGGCTCTTCAATTACTGGCTCTTCAGTTACTGGCTCTTCAGTTACTGGCTCTTCAGTTACTGGTTCTTCAGTTACTGGCTCTTCGATTACGGGCTCTTCAGTTACTGGTTCTTGTAATTCAGTTTTAACAATACAACCGCTAGTGACAATCAAAACTAAACTAAGAATTAAAATGAAGTTCAAAGTTCTTTTTTTCATAACTTAAATTATTTATTAAATTATTTAACTTTTACTTAAATTTATTTTTTAATTTTCTTTTTTGATTTTTTGATAACTTTTTTACCCCTTTTTCTTTCATAACTTTAGCTATTTTTCTTGCTTTTTTTCTATGCATAAATATTTTAATTAGCAAAAGAAATTAGTTCAACTTCAAAAATCAAAGTTGCGTTTGGAGGAATTAAAGCACCATATCCTCTTTCTTCATATGCTAAACTTGAAGGAATGGTTAACTTCCTTTTTTCACCTATTTTCATCCCTATAAGTCCTTGATCCCATCCCTGGATAACTTGATTGATTCCAATGGTAAAGGTAAATGGTTGACCTCGATCAAGACTAGAATCAAACTTAGTGCCATCAACTAAAGTGCCTGTATAGTGGACGCTGATCTGATCTCCTGCTTTTATTTCTCTGTCTCCGATTCCTTCTTTTAAAATTTCTATTTTTAATTCCGTCATATTTTCTATTTGTTTTAATTGATCTTGTTCTACAACAGATTTTTCTGTTGTTTTACCACATCCTGTTAAAAATAAGGGGAGAAGTAAAAGAGTAACAATTAATATTATTTTTTTCATAATTATTTTTTCAATTCAATTTTATTCTATTTAGAAAATAGCCTGTTCATCCAGCCGAATAAACTAAATCCTTTTTTCTCATTTTTAACTTCTAATTCTAAATCAGTTCTGATTTGTTCCATTTTAAAAATTTCTTGTTCTAAAATAGCAACATCTTCAGAATTCTCAACTTGGTTTTTAAGTTCTTTTAATTCTTTTAATTGTTCAGTATTAATTCCCAAACCCTCTTCAACTTGTTTTAATCGTCCGTAATTTGGTCCAATAAGAAACTTGGTAAATTTGCTTCGTTTCTGTGCTTCTTGAATAGCTTCCTCTACTTGTTCGTGGATTTGATTTTGAGATTGAGCAATGGTTCGAATTTGTTGACCAATTCCAGCATTTCTTTCAGCTACCATTAACATTTCTTGAACAGAATTGGCAACTTGGCTGAGACGATCTATAGATCTTTCACTTCCTCTCTGTTCTGATTTTTCTGCCATTTTTTCTACACCAAGGGTCCCTTCTTGAATCTGTCCTTCTTCATTTACTTCACCTTCTACTAGTCCTTGTCCAGTACCTTGACCCTGTTCTTTTAACTCAGGATTTTCAATACCAGTTTCTGGTTCATGAATTCCTTTTTGTTGTCCTTGAGTTACAACATTTTCGCCTTCAATGTCAACACTGATGAATTCAGGTTGTACACTCCCTTCTGGTCCATATCTGCGTTGAGCAAAAACATTTATAGGAATTACTAGAGTAAGTAAGACCAGAACAGCAATAATTTTCATTGTTTTCATTTTTTTATTATTAAATTAATTACTTATTTTTTTTTATTAACCAAGAAGATGACTGAATTTTTTCTCCACCAACTCCAAAAACCATTTTAATTCCTAATTTCTCACAAACTGGAACTTCTGGAATATTTCCCAAAATTCTGTCTCCCCCTTTGGCAAAAATATCAGGCTTAATCAACTCTAGACTTTTACAAACTGTTTTATCTTTATCAATAGATAAGACAACTTCATCAACGGACCTTAAAGCTTTAATAATTTCCATTCTTTCTTTCTCCGGCATGAAAGCAACACTACCTTTTATTTTTACTTGTTCATCATTATTAACAATAACAATTAATTTTGTCCCTAATTTTCTAGCTGCCCGTATACAGTAAAGATGACCAATGTGTAAAGGATTAAAATATCCAGAAGTAGCAACGACAATTTCTTTTTTCTTTTTAAACATTGATAAAATTTTAACAAAATTAATGATTTTAGGCAAGGAAAAATAGTCTTAAAAAACGGCTTATTTTGCTAAATAAGATTTCCTCTTTTTTTCTTCAAATTTTTCAATAGCATATCTTAACATTGTTCGAGGCA
>Ga0307992_1001528_pt1 | contig 13635 bp, 12 predicted proteins | sample EllFjometagen133_FD_203162 | JGI IMG/M metagenome (GOLD analysis project Ga0307992, IMG submission 203162) | Marine microbial communities from Ellis Fjord, Antarctic Ocean - #133 | ecosystem: Environmental > Aquatic > Marine > Unclassified | place: Southern Ocean | collected 2014-10-08
GAATGATGGTGTAGTTGGAAACATCATTGATTCAGCAATATTTCGTAAGCCTTGTTCTATTTCTTCTGGATCATTTTTGTATATATATTCAGCAATTCTTTCAGGCATTGAAGAAAAATAAGCACCTAGTTCATATGGTTTTGGTATTTTCCAATGCTGAAGTGACTTAGGCATCCAAGTTGGAAGAAATATATGCCATGATTTATTCTTCTCATATTCTGGTAGCTCATTATATCTAGGATCATCTTTATTAATATACCATAGTGCTAATGATGGAAGTGTAAGTCTTGATACAGCCTTCATAGCTGCACCAGAAATAAGTTTACCAGACTTGTCAGGATTTAATCTTATCTCTCTATAGAACTTATCTAAGCCTTGTATATGAGCATTAATAAATGGTACTATTCTAGCTGCTGCACCTAAACCAGCTCCCTTACTATTAAAGTCTATCGTAACTTCTCTTGATTCCAATGCTAATTCTCTTAAGGTATCAGGAGTCATTCCTTTTCTACTCAAACCCTTTTTAAAGTCACCAAGTCTTGTGCCTTTTTCAAGCGTATCTTTAATCTCTTCTAAGAAGTGACCAACATCTTCAAGATTAGTAATTACATTCTTTGATCTTGTTTTAGATACATTTCTTAATTCTTTCTGATTAATATCTCTACTTACACTATTAGCAAAAGATTGATCTCCACCAGCAGCTTTCCATTTATAATATAAATCATCTCTTTTTAATGCATGGAACATTCCTTTAACAAGATCGAATCCTGGAACAAATCCATTCTTACTGTAGATCATAGCTTCTATCTGATCTCTAAACACAGCTTTGGCTAAAAACTTAGGATTTAATGCTACTGCTGTTGTTCTAACTATTCTTGCAGGATAAGCTAGAGCTTTTGTCATGAATCCAAACTGTTCTTTATTTAAACCTTGTAAAGCTTCAGCTACATTATTAGGTACTTCATAAGATCGTTTAACACCATTATCAAAGTAAGTTATTTTCCCTTTTTCAAACTCACTAATCTCCATGAAGTCTACAAGATTCTTTACAGTTTGAGCTTCTGGAACTTCTGGATTAAGTTCTATTGTTTTACCAAGACCTTTATCATTTTCCATTAGGTCTACTAAAGATTTAGATACAACGTTCTTTTCTCCAGATCGTATTATTCTATAGGTATTATCTATTATAGATTCTAGTGGATCAATAACTCGTTTTGATGAACCTGTTTGTTTGAAGAACTCTTTTTTAGGTCTTAACTTTCCACTTAATGGATAATCTTTAGTCGCTACTTCACGCTTGAAAGGAACATAATCTTTATACATTTCTTCAAATATATCACGAGTACTAGGGGAGATCAAACCAGTCTTCTCTGCATAATCAAGGATATCTTTCTGATAAACTTCTAATTCCTTTTTAGCTTTAGCAAACTTTTTATCTCCTTCTTCGATAACTCTCTTAGCATCTTTCTGTATAATACCTGATTCTTTATCAAATGAATCTAACTCTACGGCTCTTTTTGCAGACAAGTACTGACTAAATTCTTTTAGCTCTAATCTAATAGGCTTTAGGATCTCTGAAAGGCCTTTATTCTTGAACTTAAGCGTTACTGGATCAAAGGTTTTATGCATTAAGAATGTTTCTACTTTGCCACTCCATCCCTTAAATAAACGTGCTAGCTTATAAGGGTTTTGTGATATAGGAAGTTCTTCTGTAGATATATTATCAACAAGCTTCTTAACAGGATAAAATTCATCAATTACTTTTGTCCTGAAAGATTGCTTTTCTTCTTTAACTACTTTTTGCTTTTCTCCAATAGATGTCTGCTCTTCTACTGTTCCCCTTTTACTTATTCTGGATTTAATACTTGGACGTGTAGCCTCTATTCTAGCATTCTCTTTTGCCCACTTTCTTACTATCTGACTTTTTAGCTTTGAACCTTCTCTAGCTTTCTGTACATTTGCGAGATCATAAGCCTTATCAATCTTATCATTAGCTTTCTGAAGTTTGGCTTTATACTCATCAAAAGTCTTCTGCTTTTCTTTAGATAACTTTTTATCTCTTTGCATAGCTTTATTAATGATATCGTTTTCTCTAGCAGTAGACTCTCTTTTTAATCTAGCAAGCTCTTGTGATCTCATTTTATCAGAATTTTCTATGGCTCTATCATTGATCTGTTTAATCTGTTTTTCAGATGCCAGTTTTTCCTTTTCCATATTTGAGCTTACTTGGTCATCAATCTTTTCTTCTCTAGCTTTTAATGTCTTCTCATTGGCCTTACGCTCTGCATCACGATTATTCTTTGCCTCTTCTTCTATCTTAGATACTTTTTCAAGATAACGCTTCTCTTGGTTTTTTCTTATCGCTTCCTGCTTCTCTCTAGCCTTAGGTGCCGTGGTATTTTCTAAACGTTTGTCACTAGCTTTCTTTTCTTGATTACGCTTTACTTCTTCTAACTTTAGCTTCGCTTTCTCTTGTGAGTCTATTAACCTTTCTTTCTGCTTAAGCTTTGCAGTTTCAATATCTCTAAGCTTTTTCTTTTGGATCTCTGCTGATTCTTCTATCTTAGAAAGTTTAGTTTCAGATTCCTTCTCAAGTTTTTTAGTTGTCTTTTCAGCTTTCTCTACTTCACGATTTAAGTTTTCTTCTATTTTAACATTAGTTCTTTTTCTTCCTTCAGACTGTTTCTTCTCTGAATAATCTATCTCTCTATCTAATCTTACAGTAGATTCTTTAGCTTGTTTAGTAGCCTTCTCTTTAAGTTTTGGTTCTTCTTTTAAAATCTTAGAAACTTCTGCTTCAGCAATCTTAATTTTTGTATCTCGCTCTTTATCTATCTCTATTGATGTTTTAGCTTCTTTTGTAGCTTTCTCTTCAAGAAGCTCTTTTGCCGATGCACTTTTCTGTTTCAGGATTTTTTTATCTACTTCTATATTTATATCATCAATTCTTTCTTGAGTTAATTCTTCAGGTAATAACTTAGCAATCTCGTCATATACTTCTATTGTCTTTTTATAATTAGCTTCGTCTTTAAAATCTTTAGCCGCATTTTTCATAGCTGGTATTGCTTTTACAAGCTGGAATGGTGTCATAACAGTAAGCGCGCCTTTCAAATCATCTACATTTGGAAGTCTACCTTCTGCGATAGCTGGTATTGCAGTTAGAGCTGTTGCTTCTGCTGTAAGTTCAAGTGCCTTTGAACCAATCTTAGTCTTAAATAGATTGCCAAATATCTTAGATTTTCCAAGCAATGGAGCGCCAATCTGTACCATAGAAAGCATTGCTCCAGTAAGTCCAGAATTGAAAGTATCCGAAGCTACCTTATCAGCTCTGTCTATAAACTCACCAAAAGTCAAATCATTACCCTGTAATGCAAAATCTCTATATTCTTTAAGAGATTCTTTCATAAATGTATTAAATGCTAAAGCACCAGCTCCTCCACCAATTAGCGATCCTGCCGAACCACCTAATGCAGTACCAAGGCCTGGCACGACAGATCCAACAGCACCACCAGCAAGTCCTACAATTGTGCTACCAACTGTAGCTCCAGCGGCAAGATACGGTGCATCACTAACCATTTCGCCACCAAACATGATAACGCCTTCCCAGAAATTAGGATCGTCTTCTGCTAGTTTTAATACTTCAGAGTCTTCAAGATTTCCTGTTAAGGCTTTAGCTAATTCTCCAGATACACCTTTTTCAGTACCAGCTAGAAATCTATCTAGATATGATATGTCTTTCTTATCAGGCTCATCTTCAAAAAAGTTTCTTTGCTTAGGTTGCTGTTCTTGCTGTTCTTGTGGCTCTTCAAAAAAGTTGCGTGTCTGTGGCTGTTCTTGAGCTTGTTGTTGAATAACAGGAGGAATATCTTCTTCAACTATAGGTATAGCCTTTTGCTGTGCTAAATCATTATCTAAGAAGTTTTTATAATCTGACTTTACTACGCCTGGTTCTTCAGCAAAAAAGTTTCTCATCAGTCATATATCTCGCTTAACATTGCATTAGCCAAATCTTGATTGCCCTTTGCGACTTTCAAGAATAATTCTGCCTGCTTTTTATCTTCTGGATTTTTCATATCAAATATCATCTTTCCAGTTTCAGAAAGAGGTCTTTCTTTTTTCATCTCTTTAGGAGCAGACTTTGCAGCTTTTTCTGCGGCTTTTGCTTCTTTTTCTGCGGCTTTCTTTTCTTTTCTCGTAGGTTGTTTCTCTTTAATAAAAGCATCTGTATAGCTATCTAAAGCATCTGTTCTTATTTCAGAACCATTAGAAAGAGCATTTTTATTATACTTCTCTTCTTTGCGAAGACCTTGCATTAAAGTACCGTACTTATCTTCTTTTATAATACCATCTTTAAATAAGCCACTTATGTCTTTAGCTGCTATATCATAATTAGATTTAAGAGATTTCTGTTGCTCTTGCATCTCTTTCTTACTGTTGTCAGCACCTTTAGAGATACTATTCCCAATAGCTATTAACGATTCGTAATCTTGAGCATTAGAAATTGCCTGACCTTCTTCGGAATTTGGATCAATACCTAAAGACTTAATAAGAAACTGTCCATGAGCAGTGACTTTATTTTGCGCTTGTTTATTTGCACTACGCTGTTGTAGACCACTTCCAATAGATTTGCTTGCTGATCCAATAGCTCTATTAAGCCCTCTTGTTAAAGGGTCTTCTGGTAATGTATAAACCATTATTTCTCCTCCAGCTTTTTGACCTTTTCAGAAAGCTCTTTTACAGCATTTATAGTTATTGCTAATAGACCATATAAGTCCACATGAAGAATACCGTTTACTTTCTCTTGTATCTCTTCTGGTAATTCTTCAGCAATAAGTCCTACTTTATCTTTGGAATCTTTAATAAATTCTTCTTTGTAATCATATTGCTTTACAGACATCTTCTCTATAGCTTCTAGGCCTTTATCATACTCTTTTATATTTTCTTTTATATTTCTTGAAGATGCAGCAGCAGCACCACCTGCTGCAGCGCCACCAAGAACATTACCTGTAGCTTCAATAATAGATGGCCATAAACCTTCAGAACCAGGATCAATACCAACTTCAAATTGTTTATTAAAACCTTGGTTCATAAGCTGTGTATATCTATCAATAGCAGACATGTTCTGTTGTCCTGGAGCTTGTGCTAGACCTAGAGCTTGTTGTATTGCTTGATTGCGTATCTGTTCTTTCTGCTGTTCTGCTGTAAGCATTGTATTAGATTTCTGTGCTCCTAGATTTCTTTCAAAATCATTGGCAGCTCCTGTCATAGCTAGTTGTGAAGCACCACTTCTTGCACCACCAACTCCAGCATATCTTTCTGCTATACCTGGTATAGTCTGCTGTTGGAAATTATCTCTTTGTGGATTACCAATATAGTCATCGAAATTCTGCGATACTCTTGCAGGATCAAATTCTGCTAATTGTCCAGTATTAGCATTAACAGCATTCTGATAAGTTTGATTTCCTTCAATATTATTATCTAGCATTCCAAACATCTCTGACATCTTACCGCCAGTTTGTTCGTTTAACTGTCGCAAAATTGCGGATTGTTCTTCGGTTAAAGTATCTGTTTTTATCGCACCTGGATCACGCGCACCCATATTAAACCTCCCCCATTAATAAAAATTCTTTTGTTTTACACATACCAAACTTCTCATATAAGGTTGGCTTATCTGTTAAAAAATATATCTTATGAATATTCATATCTGAAGCTTCTTGTTTTATTAACTCTACAATCTTACTAAGCTTATCAGTATGCTTCCATTCATCACATATGCTAAGAGTATTTATAAATATACTCATGTCCATCATATTTACTTGATACCAGATATAACCTTTAATCTCATGTTCATTATCAATAATTCCATAAAGAAAAGCATTAGCAAATTTACCAGCTTCTTTTAGATAAGAATAAAACTGTTCTGCATTACCTCTCGGAGTCTGTTCTATTAACTTTCTTGGTATAAGTCTTCCATCATGTATTTTTATAAATTCTATCATTCTAATGTCTGCCCCATGTAACGTATTGAACCTCTTATTTCGCCACTTGCCTGTACTGCTATAACACCTTCAACACCAGCATTGCTATGTGATACAAAATATCCATAACCATCATTAGGCTCTAATCTTATAGTTGCATATGTATCACCAACATTTTTATAAGTTAATCCATTTGTACCAACAGCATTGTTAAATATATTGTTATTAGCATAGAAGATTTTAGATGGCATATTAATATGAATATTACCTACTCCACCAACCCAATTTGTCCATGTAACAACAAAGAAATAATCTATGAATATCCCCTGTCTGCAATACCATCCATCTTGCACACCATATGTTACTGTTCCTGCCGTAGTACTACCATAAAGAGTAGGTGTAAATGCTCTTATTGATCCATTTACAGCAGTTGCTACATTTCTTAAAGCATTCTCAATCTGAATCTTTTGTTCCTGTGGCTCTGAACTTAAAATATAATCTGGGTCTAATCTCATTGTTTTATCTTAGCTCCTGGTTTCATCCAGAACAAGAATCCATGTATCTCAATCTGTTGCAATGGTATATTAGAGTCTGCCTTCTGGGCATCAGATAAATAAATCCGCATCTTTATAAATTGACCAGATGCTACGCAGTCTGCAAACACCCAAGTCTTATCTCCTTCACCTTCTGAACAATCAATGATTGCTGTATATGCTGGTTCTATATCTTCATCTACATAGAAATCTACAGAAAATTCAGCATTTTCAAGTCGTGTAACAAAGAAGCCTACTTGTTGTATTAAAACTTCAACACCTTTTGTAATGAACGGATTAAGCCTACCACTAATAGCCAATAAGTCAATCATTGTACTTGTACCAGCCCAGTCAGTAACATCTGTATTAGCATTCTCATCATTGCAAGCATAAATATATCCATGTGTTCCGCCAGAAAGCAATACTGGATAACCAGCTTGCATAGAACGATCTCCCCACTTAACACCAGCAAGTGAAGCTATTGTACTTCCAGAATAATCAGCAAAAGTTTTATCAGCAGATTCTACCCAGTTACCATAACAATACGCAGGAAGATTATATTTAGAGAAAGATTTGTCTTCATAGTTGAATACCAACACAGAATTATTCTTAGATGTATTGGGGGCCGACGGATAACTCATCCATATTTGGTCTAAAACATCGTTTCTTCCTGAATACGCTTTTCCAATATTATCAATATCAATGTCATAAACAAAATCAGGTATGATCTTATCAAAGTTATCACAACTACTTCCGTTAGAAGCTATAAGACCTTTACCACCTAGAAAAGCAGCTGAATCAACATATTCAATTCCAGAGAATGTTGCACTAACATCTTTAAAGCCTGCTATACGCCTCCATGTAAATGGAAGATTTGGGTCACCAATATAATCTAATGCCCATACACTGTTTTCAAATCCAACAATTGGAATGTTCCCAAAGAAAGAAAAGCTAACAATTTCTTCATTAGTTGGTGCATCTACATAGTTACCTTTGCCAGCAGTATCTCTACGCCAAGCATCAGTATTCAAGGGATTACCAACCCAAGACCATGCAGCTCTTTGTGGATAATGAGTACTAGAAGCTCCTTCTACAGTGTTTAACATTACAACACGCTCATGAGAAGTAAAGATTATAAGTGCACCTTTTATTAATTCTGAACCAGCTACATCTAATCTCAAAGATGAATCATCTGCAATAGGGTCTTTTATTGTAGCCCCATCAAAATATCGTATTCCATTTTGAGGAGTTTGGCCACTAGTATCATATGTTGTATTGTCTGCTATCCAAAGTTTATCATTATATGCATGAGTCCAGACTAAGTTTGTGCTATCCCAGAAGTTATAACATTGATACGTTACGACTACTGCATTACCAATACCAACATTGGCTGTGAATGCAACAGAAATAACACCAGTATTATAGTTTACATTACCAGTACCATCACCAGCAAAACCGCCTAGACTGTTATCTGTAACTGATTGTACACCTACAGAATCAGTAACAACAACACTACCCCTAACAAGAGGAGTATTAGTGAGTGTATGTCCATAATTTTTACCTCCATCACCAGTATCAAAAGCAGCAGATGTTATTGTACCTGGTATATTTTCGAAATACTTATATGTTGGATTCCATCTACTCATACGATTTTGCTGAAAACCGACTAGAAGATTACCACCAGAATATCTATCAAACTGTTTTATACAACGAGCATCTTCATCAACATCATAGTGATACTTAACAACAAGTCCACCAACAAGAGCACCAGCAAACTCTATTGATATTTCTCCTGTAGTATAGTTAACAGTTCCAGTTGCGTCACCAGTAAATGTTCCAACAGGATAAGTGCTTTCAGAATATGAATCATATGCTATTTGTGTACCAGCTCCTTGATCATATACAATTACAGAATGTGGAATGATAGGCTTATTTGTAGCGGTCTTTGTCCATTCATCACCAGCTTTATTAGAGAAACCTTCTTCTTCATAATACTTGCCTTGCTGTCCAAAAACACTTTGACCATTACGCTTCCGTAACAATCCTCTTCTTATCATAATATTGTTTAAAGTATTAAAAGCATCTGGAGGTGTTTTCCATGGCTCTACGGATAGATTTAGTCCACTACGAAAATCATAGATCGGGAAGGGCTGGAATGTCATGTTGTTCACCTTTTTTGCTTACTTCTAAAAGTACCTGTTCAGTATTTTTTTTCATACTATTTAGTGCTGAACCATGAGAAATCATGAATTCATTAGTTTCTTTTTTCAAGTTTTCTAATGAATTTCTAATCTCTCCTGTAAGCTTCTTTACACCCATAGTATTATTATGATCGTCCATCTGCATAAACATTGATCTTACTGGTGCGCAATCTTCACAAACTATTGGCTGATTGCTTTCTGCATTTGACCATATAGTTTCTCTATAAAAAGGGCATACTTTACCCTCTAATTCATGTTGTTCCCAAAAGATGCATTTCTCTTTTAAACAAGTGCCTTTCATGTTACCTCAAATTGTTTATTAATCTCTTGATGCCATTATACAAGCTCTTCCAGCAGGCCTCCAAGTAAGTCCTTCATCATGTACTGAACTACCACCGATAGATGATGTTTCTGTTAAGACTGTAACTCCTGTAACAATAACACCTCCATTAGTACGTCTACTTGCAGAAGGTGCATTAGGTGATGTATATGTATGTGTGTGAGCTGGTATTTCTGTTAGTAAAAGAGTATGTTCTGGAAGTTGCCAGCTTCCGCTTAACGTACCACCAGTTTCGTATGTAGTTCCACCTTTGATAGCTACTAAAGAATCGCCGACATCTTCTACTTCTGTCCAACCAACTGGAGGAGCAGACATATAAAATAGCATTGTAGTTTCGTTATATAATGGAAATAACTCTGAAATAGTTATGCTGTCATCAAGACGTGTAGAACCAAGTACTGCTTCTATAGCTGAATTGTTATCTCGTATATCACCAGCTGCTAAAAGAAAATCTCTTGATGCTGACGGCTTTGATACATCCCATGTCATAACTATCTCCTATTTAGTCTAAGGTACAAATAATCCCAACTCTTGATGCTGGCCGAAACAAAAGACCATGATTGTGAGCTAGGCCTCCACCAGAACTAGATGTACTTACTCCAGCAGTGATTCCTGTTACACAAGCATTACCAGCAGTTTTACGTTTATTTTCTGGTGAGTTAGGAGCTGTATAGGTATGTGTATGAGCTGGTATTTCATCTGTTGTCAAAGTGTGATCTGGTAATTGCCAAGTCCCTGCTGAGGCTCCACCAGTAGTATATGTAGCACCGCCCTTAATTGCTAATAATGTGTCACCAAGAGCTGCAACTTCTGTCCAGCCCACTGGTGCTGCATTTAGATAAAACCACATAGATGATGTTCCACCAGTAGGTATATAATCAGGTATATATGTTCCAGCTGCAAGTCTAGCGCTACCACAAACCTTCTGTATCTGATTGTTATTTTCCCTAATATACTCTGCACCAACTGGTACATCGGTAGCATCTCCAGGTTCAGCAACTCTCCAGGTAGTCATATCTTATCTCCTAAAATTTACATATAGGTCGTTTATTTGCACTTTGAAAAACTGCTCTCTTTTTAAGTAGTAGCTTTTCTCTCTCATACCATTGCATAACTTTTTCAAGTCTATCATCTTCTCCAGCTTTCTCAAGAATATCTACAGAAGCTCCATGTGCTATGATAGGGCCCCACTCTTCATATTCTCTACCATTAGCACTAGGTACATCAGTAGGATTTTCTAGTATGCTAGGTCTTATAATACACGGCATCTTAATATAATAGACAGCGTCAGGTACAGGATATAATACAAACTTACCAGAACTATATAAGAAATCAGAAGGTTCTCCATCATCTGCTGCTACCAAATCTTCAGTAGGATATTGTAAATAAAATAACGATGGGTCTTGCCACATTGTTGCAGGACCACCAATAGTATCAGTTTCAGAAACAAATACACTTCCTTCAAAACCAGTTACTGTATCTTGATCTATTGTGTATTCTTGTGTTCCATCAATAGTTACAAATTCATAGTTATCTCTTAATTCAATAGGGTTTACTTCTTGAGCAAACTTAAATCTAAGATATTGATTTATCTTATTTCCTATCTCTATATCAGAGATTTGATTCGAACTACGTTTCATAACTAGTCCACGGACTTCTGCTATAATTATTTGGTAATCCCACAAAGCCATTTTATATACCTATGTTATACTCTTATTGATTGTGCTTTTTGACCCCATAAGCCTTGATCTGGTATATCAGTTTTAGGATCATATTCTTTTTCAATGGTTTCTATTATTGTTGCTGAACAACGTGGTATAGAACCAACGACTTCTAAAGTTGCTTTTGAGGCTCCTGGCTTTCTTACTAAAGCTCTGTCAGGATACTTTCTAGTGTTTATATGGTCTGCCACCTCTTTCAGAACAGTATACTGTTCTCCATCTCTAAATGAATATCTTATGCATTGTTTTGTAAAGTTTAATGTTCCACCAGGTTCTTCTTGGTAATGAAATTGTATCTTGCACATCTTTATCAGTTTACCAGCATTTCTTAACTCATCATTAATCTTTTCATTCTCTAGCTCTTTTTTAAACTTAGCAAATGCAAGTTTATCTTCTTCACAAAGTCTATCATATTCAGAAGATAAAGACTTGTTCTCTTCAGTTAAAGCCTTCTTCTCTTCCATTAAAGCCTGTAGCTCTTTTTCATCATTTACTTTTTTTACTTTAGCCATAATTTACCTCAAATTTTGCCTCAATTCAAACAAACCCCCTACAAAAGCAGGGGGTAACATAATAATAGTTATGAACTACTATCCAATATTTACAAAATCATCGTCTAAATGACATTGTAATTCAATCCAGGAAGCAGCAGCACCAACAATTACTGTTCCAAGAGTGACACCAGCAACACCTTCATTCTCAACAACAAGGTCAAGAGCTAGGGCAACACCACCAGAACTGTAAGCAGTAAAAGCAGATGAATCTAGGTTATTACCTTGTAATGTTTTTAGAGAGAATGAATTAGCATCTACAATAGTTGCACTATAGATGACATTATTGATTTCGGTCATACCAACAATATCTTTTAGTTTCACTTTAAAAACAGTACCAGCAGCACCAAAACCATGAGCAGTTGCAGTAATAACACAAGGGCTAGCAGCCGATGCACCAGATACAGTTGCTTGGTTAGTGGTAACATCGGTAGCATTGTAAGGCGTGAAACCATTAGTAGTAGTTATCTCTTTATTAATAGCATTATCTTCTGCTAAATCAGTAAGAGCATAACCAGCGGTCATCTCTTTATTCCAGTGGTGAACAACTTTCTTAGAATCTGTTCCATATTCAGTATGATTGATAGCATCAATTCTATCTGAAACGAAACCAACATCTACATTACGAGCTGCACCAGTACTTTTTAACCAGATGGTTTTTGTATAAGCCATATTTTTATCTCCTTAAGTTTAAGCTGTGTGAGTCATCAACATCTCGGTCAGCCAGTTATCGTTAAGAATCAAAGAACCGTATCCCATTGATTTCCATCCATGAGTTGCAATCTGGCTTAACGGATCAGCTGTTCCAGCAGAACCGAAATCTTTAAACTCTGTAGATATAGCGCCTTCCATATCAACTGTTACTTGAGCATTCTTTGCCATAACAAATGCACTGTAATAGCCAGTATCAGCATCATAATATCCAAGAGATGATAGCATCCAACGAATATAATCAGTGTTACCAAATTCAGCAGGATGTAATCCTTTAGAACTTGGGTATTCAGCTTTGTTCTTAAAGCCAGGAATGTCAGCAATATCATCCATCATTGATACAGAAGATAAAGCCCAGAATGTTTCTGGCAATGGAGCTGTTCCAAACTTATTAACACCTTCTTGCATAGCATTGAAAGGTCTACCGTCATTTTCCATCAAAGTCTTAACAACTTGACGAAGGTCTTTACGGCTCAAGTCTGTATCAACTAATGCACCATACTGACAGGTATAGCTAGATGCAGTAGCAGCCATGACATCTCGTGTAAGAATATCAAAACTACGACCCATCTGCTCACCTAGAAGCTTAGTGGATTCGTTCAATACAGGATCTTCCATTGTATAATCGCACTTATCAGTGATCTCAACATAATCGCCGTATTGCTTAACACGAACTGTTTTCCTGACATTGGTCAATTTTTGACCAGCAGGTGGTGTGCCTTCAGCTAAGGAAACTAAAGCAGGATCTAGTGGTAAGAAACCACCTACTTTAAATTGGTCCCCAGACCCTTTAGGCATTTTAACTTTCTTTGAAAATAAATTATGGATTTCAAATGGTTCGGATCTGTCGATCATTAGACCAGCATAGTGAACACCAATCGCATATTTTAAATCGTCTACTTTTGTCGTTGACATAGGAAATACTCCTGTTATCGGCCACCATCTCGTATGCACTTATCTGACCATGCTCTCCGTTCATCACGGGTCATGTTCTTTAGCTTACTAACTAGACTAACAGTTCCACCACTACCAGCACTACTGCCAGCACCTGGTTTACCCATATTCTCTGCTGCTCTACGAGCATTCTCATGTACTTGTTGCTTACCATGATCTTTGATATATGACTGTCCTTCTTTACAAGTTTCATAAGCCGCTGCCATGGCATCCACGTCATTTGGGTGCTTGGACAAAAATGTGCGTAACTTAGATGGCAATGTTTTGCCGTATTTTTCTAAAGTTTTTTCATAATCAGGTGTTGATGATAAGAATCCGATTAACTGTGTCTTCACTTCAAGATTGGTTTTGGCCTCTTCCATTCTCTCGATAAGAGCATCTTCACGCTCTTTTTGCTCGGCAATAGTTAAAAAATCTGTCCCATCTCTACCATTAAAAGGGTCGGCTTCCACAACTGGTTTTTCATATAGTTGAGTCAATCGTTGATTAACTTCCATTAACTGATTTGTTAATGTATCATTTTTACCCTTAAGTTCTTTTATGACACCCCTCATGCCTCTGAAATCTTCAGCATTAGGATTGGTATCAGCTTGGAGTTCGCCCGATTGTACAGCGGCATCCTGTGTCACAGCGGCATCCTGTGTGT
>Ga0307992_1001531_pt1 | contig 13613 bp, 18 predicted proteins | sample EllFjometagen133_FD_203162 | JGI IMG/M metagenome (GOLD analysis project Ga0307992, IMG submission 203162) | Marine microbial communities from Ellis Fjord, Antarctic Ocean - #133 | ecosystem: Environmental > Aquatic > Marine > Unclassified | place: Southern Ocean | collected 2014-10-08
CTCGGGTGTATGGGGCCGCTCGGGTGTCTGGGACCGTTCAGGTGTGTGAAGACGCTCGGGTGTCTGGGACCGCTCTGGTGTCTGGGACCGCTCGGGTGTATGGGGCCGCTCAGGTGTGTGAAGACGCTCGGGTGTGTGGGACCGCTCGGGTGTGTGGGTCCGCTCGGGTGTCTGGGACCGCTCTGGTGTCTGGGACCGCTCTGGTGTCTGGGGCCGCTAATGTGTGTGGGACCGCTCAGGTGCATGGGACCGCTCGGGTGTCTGGGGCCGCTAATGTGTCCAGTGGCAATAATTCCAAATCACCACTTTACATTCAGGGGACACGCCACACTATCACTGTGTGCTCATTTGAGTGCATTAATATTGGGTGTTTCACAAAGTCAATTACAGAGTGGATGACTTGCTATGTTGAATTTGGGGCCAACGAAGGCTACACCAAAAAAGAAGTTGCTGAATATGGTAAATACATTGCCCTGGCCCAAATGCTAACGAGAAAGGACAAGAAAGATGTCTGATGAGGTGTTGAAGCGGAAGTTGTATACCATGAAGCTCGTGCACATGGTACTGGTCACGGGGAAAGAGTTCAAGGACTCAGGCCAAACGGTGGGGATCACAGGCCTTTGGGCCCAGATCATCAAGATCAAGGAGTTTGGGTCACTTCAAGCCACCACTCTGAATAACGTGGTGGAGGCCCTGTGTCTAGGGAGTGACAAGCAGCCACCAGTACTTCAGCGACTTAGTGTGGGCAGCTACCGGATCACGGGGGCCGGGGAACGGGTACTCAAGGCCATTGAATTAGTGGGAAAGGAGTAAGATAATGCCCAACAGTAGTAAAACTCAACAAGAGGTGAGGTGTGAAGACGCTCCAGAGTGCACACAGTGCATGCACTCAAGTTGGCACACCAAGTGTGATGATTGCCTCCTTAACTGTCCAATAGATGGCTTGCAAAAGGAGTGTGTCCCCAAGGAAACGGTTGAGGCAAGCGTGGATTGTGAAGCAAAAGAAGTGTGGGCCCCCCAATTTGAGAAATGTGCTACCGGGGTGTGGGAAAACTTTGACTGTGAAAAGCACACCGGAATGGATGGCAGTAGATACTTAGCACTTATTGACCTCAAATCAAAAGGGCTCATGCTGAGTGTGATTAGGCATGATGGGAATTGTAAAGGCCTGTGGCGAACACAGAACAGGCGTATGATTGTGACATACAAGTCAATCCTACGCGTGGCAAAGATAAGGGAGAAGAACCTTGCTGATTGAATGCATCCCATCACCAAATGACATGGGCAATAGTGAACATGGCCATGAGCTACCAGAGTATGATCTCATGTTCCTCGAGAGGGCCGGGGTTCAGCGCATTGTGTACTGGGTGATTGCCACGCTAGAAGAGGATGATAGCCGTGCGGGCCATGGGTATTGCATCCTTCAAACAAGGGAAGGTCACTGGGGTGAGATGGCCATCGAATGGGACAAGGGCAGCTATCCACAATGGCCCTTGTCCCTGAATGATATAAACGAGTCCGGGCACTTTGATGGTCGTGACATGCTAGCCAACGAGGACACAGTTGACCTGATCGGTGTGGCCAAAAAGAACAGGTGGTTCTAATGCCAGTGACCTATCAAAAAAACTTGCTACCTTTAGGCAAGATGCTGACATCAGGGCAAAGTCAAAATAAAAAGAGGAACTCAACACAATGTCAGAAAATTTGGTACCAAGAGAAGAGAACCGAAGAGCTTGCAGATCTCAGCATTGCAAGAACACCATGGACCGGGGGAACACAGCCAAGTACTGCCCATCCTGTGAAGGCCTCAGGACCCTGGTGAGAAAGAACCCAATAGTCATGTTTGACATACTGAGTGCACACATGGAGGAGGTCACCAGCGCCTTTGACGAAGTTGCAAAGGCCATTAGAAAGGGCTCAAGCGAATGACCCCCTTATGGTGGCCACAATACCCAAAGCCAGGGAATTTTGGGGACATTTTGTCCCCACACCTACTGAAGGAGATGGGGCATAGCATTGTCCCAGTGGGCCGGGAAGCCTGTGGTAAGGTAATGGCCATTGGGAGTACAGTAAAGTTTGCCCAGCCGGGGGATGTTGTGTGGGGGTCAGGGCTGATGTGGAAGACTGAGAAGCCCACCAAAGAAGCCAAGTACTTGCTTGTCCGAGGGCCAATAACAGGTGGGGCCACAGGATGCCGGCACTATGGGGATCCTGCCCTATTGGCCCCAGTCTTTTGGCCTAGGACCGTTCCACAAACAGAGCACACTGGGGCAATCCCTCATTATGTTGACTATCACAAGCATGATTCGTGGTACACACCGCAGATAAACATTTTGAGTGACCACCCACTTTGTGTGCTGAGAGAAATGTGGAAGTACCATTACATCCTTTCCTCATCTCTCCATGGGATTATTTTGGCCCATGCCTACGGGATACCAGCAGGGTGGTGGAGGCCAAGTGACTCTTTGGATGGAGATGACGTGAAGTTTCTAGACTATGCTGAGTCTGTGGGCATTACATTAACCCCCGCCCAGCATTTTGGTGGGGTCGAGTATGTGCTCCCAGACCCTGGGAAAATAGCAGAGGTCCAACACACAATTCTGAGAGCAGGAGCAAAGATCCAAGATGCACTACACAGTGGTTAGTTTTTACGCAAATGCAGGGGCCACCTATTACGAGGACCATGCCAAGAGGCTTGAGGCCCAGTGTGAAAAGCTGGGCCTGGATCATCACATCCGGCCTCTGGAAGGGCATGGAGATTACTATCTAAACACACGCATGAAGCCGGGATTCATCTTGGGGGCTATACATGAGCTCCAGGGGCCAGTGCTGTGGCTAGATGTGGACACTGACTTGTTCAATGAGCCCATCATCTCAAAGGAATTCACAGGACACCTGGGGGCCATGAGGAAGTGGGACCCCCCGTACACACACTTCTTGTACTCTCATGTGTTGTACTTCCCGTACTGCCTTCGTTCTCTCAACCTTTTGGATGAATGGAAGAAGGCTTGTGATGCAAGGCCCAGGGAGGAAAAGATCAGTGACCATGGGGTGCTCATCGAGGTGATCAACAAGAGTATCTATCAGTATGACATTTGGTATCTGCCCTTTGAAGAGTCAGTGAAACTTGGGATAGCCCCCACCACGTTGGTACCATCCAAAACAAAGAAAAGGCCCCCGGTCCCCTAGGCCCCTGGCCCTAACGTAAACCGCTATAAACCAACGCTCATAAAGTCGGTTATTACAAGCGTTCGCGGGCCCGGTAGGGCCTAGGGTAGGGTAAAAAAGGCCCCTTATATAGGGTGTTTTGAAAAAAGGAGAAAATAGTGGCAACTACAATGATAGAATTATCTGGGCTACAGGGGAACGCCTTTTGGCTGATGGGTATGACAAGAAGGTGGTCCAAGCAACTTGGTATTGACCCAGACCCCATTATTGAGGACATGAAGAGTGGCACCTATGAGCACCCACTGTGTAGAGAATGACCTTGCGTGCATCAGCCACTAAAAAGAACTTTACTAACAAAGGGGGTATAGTATACTATAAAAGTACGTGCTGGCGGGGTTAACCCTTTTCCCGCGACCAGCAAAACACAGGGGGCAGGTGCCTACCACCTGCCCCCTCACTTAACTAGAAAGGACAAGAATAGTGTTACCTCAACCACCCCCTCCAATGCAAATATATGCAACACTCCCCATGCCCCGTGTTGCTGCTATAATGCTTGATGACAGTAGGATAGCGGTTGGATGCCGGGAAGTTTCCCACATTCTAAGTGGGGCCATGAACCTGCGTGGAATAGTAGGCCCACCATTTAAACTCAACCACGAGGCAATGAAGTCCAAGTGGATAGACTGGGCAGCTGAGTCCAGCGACAATTACTGGTGGGCACTCGAGTACTGGGAGTGCTTGTGTGGGGAGTATTGGATCCGGATCGGTCACCGCACAAACCATCGCTACGAAACCGAGAAGCATTACACCACGTTCACCAGGGCCTACGATGAAATGCCTGAAGAGAAGCCAACTGAGTTCATTAACAACACCGGGTATGAACTGGTGGACGGGTGCATCCACAATACATATTGCCAGCTGTTGATAGACCATTGGGACAGTGACATACTGTCCCCAACATGGTCAGGGCATAAGTGTGAAAAGCCTGTCCGAGACTGGCAAGTTTGGACAAACTACAAATTGTCTGCCCCCTTTAATGGACCAACCACACGGAGACCATAATGCCGGCAATATTCAAAGAAGGAATGTTAATTGACGAGGCTGAGCAGCAGCTACTTGGGGAGCTAAAGAAACAATATCGAAGGTTCACGTTCCTAGACCAAAACGCAGATGAGATAGAACACTTGCTCGAGTTGGCTGTATATGATGACCTTCTTCATAACCGGCCCCCACGGTACCCAGAGCACCAGACATACATGGATTACTATATGATCTATGCGACAGAAAAAGGTCGTATGAAACACAGGACAGAAACAGGAGAAGAAAATGGCGGAACTCAAGAACGAATTTAGCTGGTCCTTCAGCGCAAGCCGTGGCCTACAGGAGTGCCCCAGAAAGCACTATCTGTCCAAGTACAAGCATTGGAAGGGGTGGTTGCCCAAATCGGCAAAGGACAAGAGGCTTGCATACCGGCTCAAGAAGATGACCTCGATGCCGGCATGGAAAGGAGACGTGGTGCATCGCTGTGCCAAGCATGTCCTGCTGAACGCCAAGCGTGGCATTGAAATGCCGTTTGGTGACGTGTGTGAATGGATCACACAGACCGCGAAGCGAGAGTACAACATCTCCCTGCAAAACTGCAAGGCTGAGATGACCAATCCCAAGTCGCTGGCTCTGGCTGAGCACTACTACCCTCGGCTGGGGAAGAAGTGGATTAACGAAAGCAGCCTTCCCAATGCCACAGAGGACATGTTGACATGGATTGACAACTTCTACCATGGCGAGATCTTTGCCATGGTTAAGGCACTGGACACTCACAATTGGTTGGCCCTTGAAGACCTGGACAAGTTCCAAGTTGCAGGAGCCAATGTCTGGGTGGTCATGGACCTGTGCTACAGGACCGAGGAAGACCATTGCGTTATTGTTGACTGGAAGACCGGGAAGCGTAAGCAACTGGACAACAAGCAGCTGCACGTGTATGCCATGTATGCCGCGCAACACTGGGGCTTTGACCCCGAGTCCATCCACCTACAGGTTGTATACCTGAAAGAGGGCCTCAATGTCATTGACACGTACGAGGATGTTACTCCGCAAGACCTTGCTGACACGGAAGAGTTCATAGTCAATGATATTAAAAAGATGCAAGAGCAACTTGAGTGCCCAGCACTGAATGTACCTTACCCCGAGAACCACTACAAAAAGAACGCTGCTGGTCAGGACAGTTGGTTGTGCCAAAACTGCTCCTTCTACAAGATGTGCTGGGACAACTAGGCATGCCAGATAACTATAATGGCTAACTACAACTTCAAGACTAAACCGTTTGACCACCAGATGGAGGCCTTCGAGATATCGAAGGATGAGCCGTTCTATGGCTACCTTATGGACATGGGAACCGGCAAGACCAAGGTCACCATTGACAACATCTGCTACCTCTACGAGAAAGGGAAGATTGATGCGGTTCTTATCCTGGCTCCGAAGGGTATGTTCCACCAATGGGCACAAGACTCAGACCTGTTTGACCCTAACATCATGCGAGAGTGGGAGATGCACGCTTGGGACCAAGCCAAAGAAGATGGATGGGTTTATGTCTGGGATAACTCAGGGACCAAAGGCAACACCACCAGGCAAAGAGACATCCTCCAAAGGGACAATGCCCTGAGCATCCTGGTGATGAACACCGAGGCCATGTCTACACCCAAGGGGGTGAAGTTTGCTGATAAGTTCATGAAGTCCCATGATTCATGCTTTATGGCCGTGGACGAAGCGACCCTTATTAAAAACCACAAGGCGAAAAGGACACGATCTATTAGAGCCGTGGGGGGTTCCGCTGACTACCGCCGAATACTAACCGGTACCCCGATAACTCAAGGCCCATTGGACCTTTTTGGGATGATGAGTTTCCTCAGCGCCCAGATCCTAGGGAAGAGCTTCTATCCTTTTCGCGCGCGATACGCCATCCTGAAAGAACAATTCATGGCGGGGCGGTCCTTCAAGGTTGTGGTTGGGTACACCAAGCTGGAGGAACTCAAGGCTAGGATTGCCCCGTGGAATATTCGGGTGGACAAGAACGAGTGCCTTGACCTACCGGACAAGATCTACATGAAGAGGGACGTCCCGCTTGGGCCTACCCAGCAGAAGCTCTATGACCAAATGAGAGACTACGCTGTGGCAATCTTAGACAACAGACCTGTGGTGACGGCCCCGTTGGCCATCACCCAAATGATGAGACTGAGGCAGATTCTTTGCGGGTACATGAAGGTGGACGGCCAGGATAAGCCGGTACTAATAAAAGATTCCCAACGTTTCAAAATTTTGGAAGGAGTTGTAGACGAATTAGCAGGGAAGATTGTCATCTGGTGCCCTTTCCGTGCATGTGTTGAAGAGGTGGCAGCCGGACTCAAGAAAAAATTTGGTAACGATTCTGTCATCATGTACTACGGTGGAGTAAAAAACAGGTCTGAACTGCAGGACCAGTTCAATGACCCCAACTCATCACAAAGGTTCTTTGTTGGCACCCCACAAACAGGTAAGTATGGATTGAACTTCACGTGCTGTTGCTACATCGTACGGTACGGGATGGACTACGACTTGGATGCGGTTCTTCAGTCTGAAGACAGGATTCAAGGGATAGGCCGGGGGAAATCTGTGCTAGATGAGGCCACAGGAAAGATGGTCAAGCTGAATCCTGTGTACATTGACCTGGTGGCCCCAAACACCATAGACATTAAGATAAGGGAGGCCCTCATAGGAAAGAAAACAATAGCAGACATGATCACAGGTGACCAATGGAGAGGATTCTTAAATGCCGAATGAGACACGAAACATTGTGTTTGCGGTAGAAAGGCGAAAGGACAAGGACCTAACCCCTGCGTCCAAGTATGGACACATTGTGTACCTTGTAGAAGAAAGGAGGGCTGGGGAGAAACAACTCACGCCTGGGATTATCAATGATATGGCTAGCAAGCTCAAGAAGTTTAGGAACGGGGACTACTTGTTGTTGGTGGGTGACCCATGTCTCATTGGAGCAGCCACCACACTAGCAGCAAAATTCAACAACGGGGGTGTGGCGTTCCTCAGGTGGGAGCGCAGAATGCAGGGCTACACAGTAGAAAGGATGCAGTTGTAATGCCAAAGAAAGAAAGGCCCCCGGCTATTGACAGTGACGAAGTTTCTAAGATGTACGAAGAGATGGAGTCACATGATGACTCGGTCATTGGTGACCAGAAATTGAAGGAAACGCTCAAGAAAATTGGCAAGTTAGTGGTGGAGGTGCAAAAAGCAGATGCAATAGTGGCCAAGGCAGAGGCCACACTGAAGGATGCTCAAGGCAGAAGGAGCAAGCTGGTTAGCCAAGACATTCCAGACTTTATGGATGAGTGTGGTCTGACCGGGGTTGAAATGGAAGATGGGGCCATGGTCACCATCAAGGAAGACATCAAGGCCGGGGTCACCAAGGCCAAGAAAGATGAGGCATTCAAGTGGTTGCGTGAGCAAGGCCACGGGGACATCATCAAGAACCAGGTTGTTGTGAGCTTTGACCAAGGGCAAGACAAGATAAGGGAGCTGCTCCTGAAAACCCTGAAGAAAAAGAGCCTCACCTATGAGATCAAGGAAGCAATCCACTGGCAGACACTCCGAGCCTTTTGTAAGGAACGGATAGAAGATGCGGATGACCAGTTCAGCGAAGAACTGTTTGGTGTGTACCACGTCCGTGAAGCGAAAATCAAGTAACTGAACTCAGAACCAAGGAGAGCATCACATGCCACCACGTAAGAAAACCCCCGCGAAAAAAGCCACAGCCAAGAAGAAAGCCACCAAGGCAGTGGCCGTTGTGGAAGAGACCCCATTGGCAACCGCCGCAGCATACGAAGAAATGGCCGGTGAGGGCCAGGAGAACGTCACAGTTGACGATGTTTCCATCCCGTTTCTGGGCCTGGTCCAGAGCATGAGTCCCCAGCGCAAGAAGAACAACGCCAAGTACATTGACGGTGCGGAAGAGGGTGATCTCTTTAACACTGTAACCTGCGAGCTCTTCACGGCCCCGGTCCGAGTGATCCCGTGTTTTTTCAAGAAGCAGTTCGTTCAGTGGATACCTCGTGACTCTGGTGGGGGCTTCCGGGGGGCCTTCTCCAGGACCGACGACATTGTCTCCCAGACCCCCCAGAATGAAAAGGGTGTTCGGGTACTTGACAATGGGGACGAGCTCATCGAGACGGCTACTCACTACGTTCTCATGTGGAACGACAACACTGAGTCTTGGGAGCCCATCGTGATGTCCCTCTCAAGCACCATGCTCAAGATGTCCCGCAAGTGGATGACCATTATCAAGAACCGCAAGATGAAGGGTGGCAATGGGGTTTTCAACCCTCCCTCCTTTGCCTACGAGTACAGCATTGGGGTGGCTACGGACAGCAACGATAAGGGGGAATGGTACCTCTTCACTGTTGAATCCGGAAAGGTTCAGACTGACCCAGAGGTTGCGGCTCAGGCACGGCACTTCCATGACCTGGTGAATAGCGGGGAGGTTGCTGAAGACCATACCAAGTCCCAGCGCGGGGACGAGATGGAGCCTGACTCTGACAACTACTAGTCCTTGACCATGTTATAGAGTAAGGGGGCCGGGAGAGATCCCGGTCCCCTATAACTGGAGAGTATGGATGAAGGACATAGCACGATCACTCTACAGGTTATTTCAAGGATTGGAGAGGGCCTATGGAGTGTACCTCCTAAAAGAATCAAAGGGGCCCGGAAAGAAAAAAGGTAAAGCATTCACCAGGCATGAGCCGTACACTATTGAGAAATGGGAAGACCACTTAACAGGCAAGACTGGGTTGGGGGTAATCCCAATTAATGATAACAATAAGTGCTGGTGGGGGGCCATTGACATTGATCGCTACGACATTGACTTCAAAGATATCATATCAAAATTAGATGGCACACCTCTTATCCCAGCAAGAACCAAGTCTGGGGGTCTACATATCTTTGTGTTTTTCACGTCTCCGGTGTCCGCAGGAGTTGTTAAGAGCAAGCTGGGTGACATTGCCACTGCCATGGGCTTCGGTGGTTCAGAGATCTTCCCTAAGCAATCCAGAGTTTCAGCCGAAAGAGGGGACATAGGTAACTGGCTGAATATGCCATACTATGAAGGGAAGAGTACCAACAGGCACGGTTGGACCTATGACATGAAGCCAATGAGTGCTCTTGAATTTATAACCTTGGCCAAGGAGCAGAGGCTAACAGCCACAAGTTTCAAGGCCCTCTCCATTGCGCCAATAGCCAAGGACGAGACAGAAATTGTTGATGGCCCACCATGCCTCCAGCAGCTGACAACCATAGGCTTCCCACCAGGGACAATGAACATCAGCCTATTGAACCTGGGGGTCTACTACAAACGGGCATTCCCCGCGTCCTGGGAGGAAAAGATATCGGACGCCAACCAAAAGTGGATGGCACCTGGGTCTGTGGAAGAAGTAGCTCAGATTGTGAGGTCGCTAAAGAAGAAAGACTATGAGTTCCAGTGCCAACAGGAACCAATGTGCAGTCACTGTGACAGGGCAACCTGTGAAAATCGCAAGTACGGAGTGTCAACAGGCGAGAGCCGACTGCCACAGATGAAGAACCTATGCAAGATGCTCACGGACCCACCACAGTACTTTCTCGATGTGGATGACGTTAGGATAGGCCCAATTGATTCTGATGTATTGTTATCACAGACCAAGTTCCAGAAGAAGGTATTCGAGGCTACAGGCCTGGTGGTCCCCATGATCAAGGGGTTTAGGTGGCAATCCATACTGCAGAAGCTCTCGGACGAGGGCACAGAGGTGGAGGTGGCTGAGGACAACAGTGCCATGGGCCAAATGTTCGAGCACCTAGAGATCTTCCTCACGGGGCCAAAGGTTACAGAGGACAAAGACCTCATACTCACGGGGCGCGTGTTCATCGATGTGGACAAGTATCACTTCAGGATGAAAGACTTCATGGAGCACCTTGGGAGGGTGAGGTTCAACGAGTTCAAGACCCACTCCATTGCTGCTATGTTCAGGAAGCAAGGGATGACTGCCAAGGCGTTCAAGGTCAAGGGAAAATGTGTGAACTGTTGGATGACAGAAGTGGAATCAATCCAAGGCAAGCTAGATGTTCCAGAAGATATGGAACAAGCATACTAGGAGAAAGAAAATGGCAGGGTTAAAAGAGAAAATGGTTGACAATCTTGTTAAAGAATTGCAAGCTATAAGAAAAATAGCTGGAAAGAATGTTGTGGTGCGTCTCACCTACGAAGGATGTTGGGACTCAATTGATAATGTCTATCTTTATGGTGACACCATTTGTATTGGTCAAGCCACAACTGACAATGAGGCTAAGGGGTTGAATATTACACACTGTTGTCAAATATGTGGGAGGCCCACAAATGTGGGTGTAGATAATCCCTGGGAAGTGTTCCCACCTTGCAAAAAATGTGTTGAATTTAACTTGGCATGTGTGGAATGGAACTCAATGTGATTGAGCATAACAACATACATCTAATCCTAGGGCCTCCGGGCACAGGCAAAACGACCAAGCTCCTAAGTATTCTAGAGAAGGAGCTTACACGAGTACCACCAGACAAGATTGGATTTGTTAGCTTTACACGCAAGGCAGCACATGAGGCTCATGAAAGAGCCGGGGAAAAGTTTGGGCTTGAAGAGCGTGAGATGCCATGGTTCAGGACTCTTCACTCCTTTGCCTATAAGTGCCTGACCCTATCCCCAGAAGATGTCTTTGACAGGGATGACTGCATTGCTTTAGGAAAGGCCCTTGGCCTGTTCATTGGGGTCAACACTTCTTCACGCTACGACCAAGATGCACTCATTAGAAGTGGTGGCAAGGGCACAGAGATGCTGTTCATTGACAACATTGCCCGGATAAAGTGCCAACCACTGAAAGAAATATGGCATGAGATAGCCACACAGAATGTGTCTTGGATAGACATGGAGCACTTCAGCAAGTCACTCCTGGCATACAAAGATAAGCATTGTGTGCTTGACTTCACGGACATGATATCTGAGTTCGTGTACACTGAGGACACATACTGCCCAGAGCTAGACGCAATCATCATTGATGAGGCCCAAGATCTCACCAGGTTACAGTGGTTGATGGTCAACCGAATAGCCCAGTTCTGTGACAGAGTATACATTGCTGGGGATGACGACCAGTCCATCTACATGTGGTCCGGGGCAGACATTCAAACCTTCCTCAACTTAAACTGTGCCACAAGTGAGGTTCTTGAACACTCCTACAGGTTGCCAAGATCTATATTCAATCTGGCCAACGCCATAACGGACAAGATTAAGGACAGGTACATAAAGCCATGGGGGCCACGAGATGATGAAGGTGCTGTGATCAATGTCTTTCACTACGAAGATGTGCCACTAGGAGAAGGAGAGTGGTTGATACTAGCCAGGAACAAATGCTTTGTTGAGGAAGCTGCCCAGTACTGCAGGGACATGGGTTTTCACTTTTCCTCCAATATTGTAGACTCCGTGGACCCTGACATCTTGACAGCTATCCGGCTGTGGGAGAGGCTAAGAAAAGGAGAGAAGATCAATGGGGCACAGGTCAGGTCCGTGTACGAGTGGATGAGGGTAAACAAGGAAATCTATAAGGGATACAAGAAAGCACCAGGAATCGAGGACAACCAGCTTATGAGCCTGGTGGAGCTAAGACATGGCCATGGGCTGAAGACAGAGGCTATTTGGCACGAGGCCCTTGGCCGGATACCATCTGCCAAGAGGGAGCACCTCATTGCTGTGCTCAAGAACAAAGAAAAGATAGACAAGCCCCGTATCCACATAAGCACAATACATAGTGCAAAGGGTGGAGAGGCTGACAATGTGCTGTTAATGCTGGACCTTGCCCGTAGAACTCACGAGGGCTATCGGGAGGATGAGGACCCAGAGCACAGAGTGTTTTATGTTGGGGCCACACGTGCTAAGCAGAATCTCTACGTGTTTCAGCCAACTACTGAAAGATCTTACAATCTATAGAAGTGGAATGAGAATAAAGAACTTTACTTTTGAACGGGGCTTTAGTATACTAGGTGTTAGGCTAGTTTATAAGGGTTAGGGCCTAGGGCTAGGGCTAGGGCTAAGATAGGAAAAAGGCAGTGGCAAGGTTAATAAGTCAGAAGAGGCTATATTGGACTTTCGCAAGATACCAAGAACAAAATATCTGCAAGGTCAGGGACTTGTCACCAGAAGAGTTGAAGAAAAGAATACGTGTGGTCAACAAGAAGCTCTTCAAGTTACAAGAGCCCACACGCGAGGCCCCAAGCCCCCACTCAACACTAGCATTGATTCGGACCTTACTCCAAAAGGAGTTTCAATTAATGGTCATAGGCAAACGCAAACAAAAAAGGAGAAAGCGCATGCCAGCTAAGAAGAAGAAGACAACCCCAATAAAGGCACCACAGGCACCACAGGCCAAGGAAAACACACCATCCAAGAAGAAAGGAGGCCCCGGTCGCAATCGGGCCTTTGCTCTGGGAGCCAAGATCACCGTCCTCGTGACCGAGAACCCCAAGCGCAAGAGCTCGAAGGCATTCGATCGCTTTGCCTTGTACAAGACCGGCATTACCGTGCAGGAGTTCCTGGACGCGGGGGGCACCGGAGCGGATCTCACTTGGGACACCCGCAAGGACTTCATCGAGGTCGAGGACATCCCCGTCGAGTAGCAAATGTTGACACTATTTGCACCTCAACACCCCCAGCCTAACCTCTCCTAGGCTGGGGGTTTGAATAAGGAGAACAAAGTGAAGAGCAAAGAATTCAAGGAAAGGTACCACGGTGAAGAAGACCGTAGGACCATGATGCTTGACTACATGGAAGAGCGGGAAAGGATCCGGTTGCAAAAAGAATCTGGGGAAACAAAACCCTGGACCGATGACCCTATCCTCCAACGATTCCGCTTCTGTAACGTGTTCCGGTACCACGATGCAGTCACCAAGCACTACATTGACTGGGTTAAACCAGTTGAGGACAACCCAGCACTGACAATCTTCAACACCATGTGGTACCGTATCTTCAACACCCCCGGTACTGCAGAGGCCATTGGTTTGGTAAAGGACCAGTTTGTACCAGGAGAAATGCAGCGGGCTGTTGAGAAGCGTATGAAGAAGCACAAGATCTTCAACCCCGCCTACATGATCACCAACGCCATGAGTCACCAACCCAAATACCTCCTCGCCATTGACACGTTCAAGGAGATCTGGGAGGACTTGAACAAGCTAACCGCAGACATCATGAGCAATGGGTCCATGGAGTATGCCACAAAACGGTTCAGCAGCTTCTTTATGTATGGCCCTTTTGTGTCGTACGAAGTGGCCACGGACCTGAGCTACAATATCCTGAGTGGAGCACCAGATCTCCTCACGTGGGCCAACCTTGGACCTGGTGCCAAGAGGGGCCTGA
>Ga0307992_1001532_pt1 | contig 13605 bp, 16 predicted proteins | sample EllFjometagen133_FD_203162 | JGI IMG/M metagenome (GOLD analysis project Ga0307992, IMG submission 203162) | Marine microbial communities from Ellis Fjord, Antarctic Ocean - #133 | ecosystem: Environmental > Aquatic > Marine > Unclassified | place: Southern Ocean | collected 2014-10-08
AGAAGACGTGGGATCCGCGCCCTGTAGTAGATCTCATGGATCTATTCGGGGGAAAATGGAACCTCAAGCACAAAAAATTTGAGCATGCCTGCCTGTCTTTAGGGATCCCTGCAAAGTCAGACATCGATGGTTCCCAAGTGTGGGCTGCATATAAGCGCGGCGAACTGGACCGGATCTATAAGTACAACATCGAGGACTCCAAGGGTAGCTATGAGATGTACATGAAAGCGCTGGAGGCTATGCCATGGCTATAATTGACAGCATGCTCACTATCCCATGCCCCACGGCGGCAGAGATCAAAAGAGCCAGCAAGGAGTTCTCATACAAAAACCCCAAGGTCGACGCAGCCAAGCGCCATACAGGAAAGGCCGTTGGTATAGAACCGGTCATCACCACCTTCACTCTCAGTTCCGACCCGGAGGTGCTCCGCGTCCCTCGAGCATGTGGCTGGAAAGTAGAATCTGCCGACGACAGGACCGGCATCCCCTGTGATTTCCCGGCGATCAAATTCAGGCCCAGGAAGGGTCAAAGAGAGACCGTCAGCGACGCCGTCCGGGAGCTGCGCCACAGGGACCATGGAGGCGGGGTAATCGTCGCCAAGTGCGGCGCCGGGAAGACCGTGATGGGGGTGGTGATAGCGGCGCACCTCAGGATGCCCACCGTTATCCTGGTTCACAAAGACGACCTCGTTGGTCAATGGGTGAAGGCGATCAACACACACGTCCCCAGTTCGGCGGTGGGCGTCGCCAGGGGAGGTAAATGGCCGGACGGCAAGGCCAACCACTTCGTCGTCGCCATGATACAGTCGGTGATGTCTGGAATGAAGCGCGGCACCATCCCCGCCGGCTGGGCTGAGTCATTCGGCCTGGTCATCGGAGACGAGGCGCATGTTCTGTCCGCTGAACTGTGGTCAAAAACCATCACCATCTTCCCGGCAATGTACCGCCTCGGTCTTACCGCTACTCCGACCAGAAGCGACGGCATGGAGCGCGTCTTCTTCTCCAGCATCGGCGGCATCATAGCCGAGATGGAGGGCAATGAGTTGGTCCCCGACATCCACTTCGTGGAGTGGAACGGGAGGTACAACCCCAAGAAGCTGGTTAATTATTGGGACTACAAGTTCAATCATGGCAAGGGGCTCAAGGCCATCGCCATTGACGGAAATCGTAACAGGTTCGTCGCTAATCTTGTTGCCGAGTTGGTTCGCTCCGGGAGGAAGAAAGTCGCCGTGATTTCCGATCGAACTGAGATGTTGCGCCAGATCTCCAGGGAACTATTCCACCTTGTTCAGTGTCATTATTACGGGCCGGTTACCCCTGATGTGGCCGACGTTGAGGCGGCAGAGGTGATCTTCGGCACCTACCCTAAGATTGACACGGGCACTGACATCACGGCGCTTGACACGGTGGTATTGGCGTCTCCCCGGATGAGAATACAGCAGGTGGTGGGGAGAGCTCTCCGCCCGATGGATGGTAAGCTCACCCCGGTGGTATATGACATCGTCGACACCGGCATCGAACGTTTCAAGGCGATGAGTTACGGGCGCAAAAAGAAGTACGACCAATTGGGATACAACATCAAGGAGACATCATGACCATCGACAGACCTGAGACCCACCCGCAGGAGACCAAGCCTGCCAGGAAATCAAAGACCATAGTGATAAACGCCGCAGCGCTGGTGGTAGCTACGGTGGTTGCCGGGTTGCTAAACCTTCTCGGGTGGGACATTCGTCCAGAGGTAGAGACGGCCATGGGTGTGCTGGCTGCGGCTGCCATCACCAACATTGTGCTACGGTTCAAGACAAAGGTTCCAATCAAGGAAAGGAACAAGAAAGATATCACGACCAAGCGGGGTTGATTCTCCCGCACGCTCTTTGTGGATTGTCGGATAGTGTCTCCGCATTGTTCGACCACTGGGCCGGTAACTCGCGAGGGAGCCGGTCCTTTTTTAACATCACAGGAGAGACCACATGAACACAAGAGAAGACCTACTCAGGCAAGCGGAAGACCTCAAGGCAATCGCCAACGGCATGGCGTCCACGGTAACAGGCAATCGCCATATCGTCGTCCTCGACAGAGGATGGATATTCGTCGGCGACCTCACGGAAGGTGATGGCGGCGTGTGTACTCTATCCCGATGCAAGAACATTCACAGGTGGACAGGTGGCGGATTCGGTGGACTCACACTGTCCCCCAAGTCTGTGTCTGCCGTTATGGTGGACAGCGGAGATGTAACATTTAAGCAGTGCATCTTTATGGTTCCGGTGCCGGAGGATTGGGATGACAAGTAACAAAAGCATCGGCGGCCCTGGCTCTGGCAATGGCTCTGGCTATGGCTATGGCTATGGCTATGGCTATGGCTCTGGCCCTGGCTCTGGCTATGGCGATGGCTCTGGCCCTGGCTCTGGCTATGGCGATGGCAATGGCTCTGGCTATGGCTCTGGCTATGGCTATGGCTATGGCGATGGCTCTGGCTATGGCAATGGCTATGGCTATGGCTCTGGCTCTGGCTATGGCTATGGCTATGGCTATGGCGATGGCTCTGGCTATGGCTATGGCCCACCTATAACAACGGTGACATAATGATTTGGATAAAAAAACACTGGTGGAAGCTCACCATCGTTGCCCCGTTGCTGCTGCTGGCGTACTGGATGCTTTGCCACAATCGCCGCCTCGCACTAGAGAATAAGGTCCTGTGGGAGCAAGAGCAGCACAACCGCGCCGTCGCCGAGATGAAGGACCTCGGCTGGGAGAACCTCACCAGCCTGGACAAAGAACACGCAGCCAAGAAGGATGAACTCACCAAGGAAATCATGGACCTCGCCGGCAAGCCGCAGGAACTGGCCGACCGGATGAATAAGCTATGGGGAGGTGGCAAGTGACTGACAACAAAACAAAGACAATGGTGATTCAGTACGCGACAACTGGAGAGATCACCGTGCCATACGACGGCAAGCCGAACATAAGCGAGATCAGAAAACTGATTCCCGAGGGGTCTAGGTGGTCAAGAATAGAGATCGTGGAGGACCTGGGTGATGATTCGTCGACGTTCTGCAACGAGGTGTTTCACTTCTGCGAACCATGCGGGATTGCCATCATGGACGGCGACGAAGAGACCCCTGCATATTTCGGGGAAGACGCTCCGGATGCGTATCTGTGCGATAAGTGCGCTGAGTCGTGGCGCAGCAGTGAGGATATGGAATGACCGCAACGCCAACCAGAAACGTCCTCGGTGAAGACCTCACTGGATACCGCTATAGTAAGGGCCTCACCACCAGAGAGGCCGGTAAGCTCGCAGGGATAAGCCACGCACAAATTTCAAGGATCGAGCGAGGAACAAGGAGCCCAAAGGTGTCCACCCTCCGCAGGCTGTGCGATGCGTACGGTATTCCAAGCAGGGAACGGGTCGGACTTGGAATGGAGTTGGCGCAGCGTAAGGCAATCCCGTACATCTTGGCCCTCATCGGTGAAGATGAAGACGCGGCAGCAGCCATGAGGGAATTTCTTGACAGCGCAGAGAGGGGGAGGAACAAATGAAATACCGCACACTATGTGCCATCAGAGACATCATACTTTTTGTTGCGCTGATGACCCCGAGGGACACGGTTGCCGACACTTGGGACACCTCCCCAGCGGCGAGGGGTGTGAACCTGGACGACATCGGAGCCTGCACCAAGGCTTTCCCTGTATCTGACCCCTGTCTCGGCATCCTGACCCCGTATGGGATGGCTATGGAGTACACGCTCCTCAAGGAAGGGCGACCTCTCCTGCTTGCTCACCACGCTGCCAAGCTGGCGGCGATCGAAAACATGTGGACGGCCATTGTGGCCGAGAAGGACAAGCGCATCGACTCATTGATGAAGAAACCTATGCCTGTATCCAAATGGAAACGATTCTGGGACAAGGCAGAGCCCGTGCTGTGGTTCGCTGGCGGAGTAGCTGGCGGGGTACTGCTGGGGAAGATATTGTGAGGAGACCATGAACAACGAACAGATCGCTCAAGTGTGCCACGAGGCAAACCGCGCCTACTGCCAAGCCATCGGAGACGGCAGCCAGGTGCCATAGGAAGAAGCTCCCGGATGGCAGCGTGACAGCGCCATCGGCGGGGTACAGTACCACCGCGATAACCCGGAAGCCAACCCGGAGAACTTCCACGAGGAGTGGTTGAAGGTCAAGGAGGCAGACGGCTGGAAGTACGGCCCAGTGAAGGACGCCGAGAAGAAGGAACACCCCTGTTTCAGGCCCTACAATCTTCTGCCGAGAGATCAGAAGGCGAAGGACTACATCTTCAGGGCGATCGTGCATGCTCTGACCGGCATCGCGTGAGGAACACATGCAAGAAATATTTGAAGAATGCATAGCCCAATGCAAGGAACTGCGCTACGACGCCGGAGAGCCGTACTGCCCACATGAGCGCTGCACCAGATCCTGCGAGGCCTGCAAGTGGTGCAAGGCGGACAAGTACGCCCCCCGCGCAGCTATATGCGCAGACCCGGAAGACAGCAAGATCGGCGGTGATAGGATCATCGACCTCGATGAGTTGGATCACTGCTTTATCTTTTGTGAGAGATGGATAGACAAAACAGAGACGGAGAATAAGCATGAGCGACAGCGACTTCACCTACCACTCGCCCAAGCCGGGGCAGGCTGACCTGTACGCCGAGCTACGCAACAAGGCCCGTGAGCTGGCCCACTACATCGCCGATGTGGTGCCGCCCTCAAGGGAGCAGTCGCTGGCGCTGACCAAGCTCGAAGAGATGGTGATGCACGCCAACTCGGGGATCGCACGGCATGGGAAGGCGATAACTGAGCGCGCCGACAGGCATGGTCACCTCACCGCATCAGAGGCCCTGTTCGGCTTCATGGGGTGGCTCACCACCAGAAGCGAAAAGGTCACATTCAGCGCCAGCAACAACGCAGCCCCTGCCGCTGAGCTCGTCGATGAGTTCTGTAAGGCTAATAGCTTGCCTGAACCGCGTGATGACTGGACCACCCGCCTGACACATCCGAGCGGTGAGGTCTCCGAGAAATAGCCTTGACCGCCAGCCCCACAATGATATAATAAGCTTTGTTGTGGTTAACCACCCACGCACGGAGGTGCAAATGAAACGTTTCTACTTGGTTATCATGGCCATCCTGATGATGGTCGTCGCCATGCCTGTGCTGAGCGCAGGATGTTACGACAATGGGATCACGATCGAGAAGTATTCCACCCCGGACACCGTCACCCTGAACGATATGGATGTCAGCGACACCGCCTGCGATGTGTCTATTGTCACCACAGAGGTGCTCAACTACCACGATGTTGCCACTAAAGACACCCGAGACGTTCAGGAGGTCGTCGCTGCCTGCTGCTCTGTCGCGATCAACGTCGAGTCTGTACACTACACCGATGAACAAGGTCAACGCCATTCAACTTACATGGTGAACAAGATATTCAGCATTGAGCAGGGCGTTCAGAAGAAGCTCATCGGCGATAACCTGAAATATGAGCACTGCTTCCTTGCGTTCATTCCGCTTTGCTGATCTCGCCATGCCGCGCCCTACACACCGCCTCGACAGCCACCACCCTCTTGGTGTATACCCCGACTTCATCCCTGATTGCACCGATGTCCTTCTTCATCTCATCATCGCCTTTGTCATTCGACACCTTCAAGGCATCTATTTTCCCCGACAAGTGAATGACGGCCTGCTTGACCCCTCTCCCATTCATGACCCCGATAGTCACGATAAGGGCGGTGATCACTGAGGCCGCTATGGTGATGATAGTCCCGTCCATCTCGTATGGCCTTGGCGCTGCAGCTTCCAGCCCCATAATGAGAGCATAAATCGGGGCGAGGAATGTCATACAGCCTCCAGAATTTGTCTGCATTCAGTGAGGATCGAGAGAGAGTAGGCGTGTTCCTCGCCGAGTATCGCGCCGTCTGTGTCGCGCATCAGTGCGCCAGGTGAGTACTTGTCTGGATACTGGCCGTGCCCCGGAGAGAGGATGACCAATGCACCGTTGGGGTACATTTCCATGATGGTGTTGGCGAGGATGGAGCCGAGGAGCTCGAGGCCCTTCTGGCTGGTGAGGATCTTCTGGTGACTGTGGTTGTCGATGAACAATGGTTCTCCGACAAACGCTGGCATCTCGGTGTGCCTGACTGTGCCGTCCTTCACCCAGACGCCATCATTGGGGCCGTCCCCATCCCACGGTTTGGTGGTGCCGAGGCCCACACAGCAGTTGGTGACGTATTGTTGAGCCACCTCCCGGCTGCGCTCGGAGTGCCCCCTGTTCAAGACAGCCAGTGAGTACTGGCCGCCTCCAGCGTTGAGGTGCTGGTCAAAATAGAGGCACCGTCCCTTGATTGATCGACGGTGAAGTCCTTCCTTGATGCGGTAGAAGTGCCACTCTTTGTTGGCGGCGAGATTCCTGTCCTTGTAGGTCATCGGCGCCACCTCTGAGCCGATGATCATCACGACTTTATACTTGCCCATCAGGCTCTCCAGACATCATCATTATTGAATGAGATCACCCTGAAGATGAAGATGGTGGTGAAGATGAAGATGGTGGTGAAGATGATGATGATGATGATGTCTGGAGAGGATGATCATCGGCTCTCCAGACATCATCATCATTGAATGAGATCACCCTGAAGATGAGGTCTGCGTCGGCGGTGTTGGTGTCCACCCAGAACCCCAGCACCCTTGCCTTCCCGGAGTAGGTGAAAGAAGAGGCCAGTGAGGGGTCGATGGTGACGGCGAAGTCAGCCTTGACCATACCCGCATACCTGCTCGCCTCGGCATCAGTGACGTCGAGGTTCAGGCCGTCGGGGAACGCCATGATATTGAACAGCAGGTTGACGTTGTCGGCGCTGGTGGCCCCGATGTAGATCTCATGGTACCTCTTGTCTTCTGGCAGCACATAAAATTTGGCGAAATTTGTGGCTGCCGGGACACTCGCCTTGGCCAGCACACCCTTGGTGGAGTCAACAAGACCTGTCTCCAGGACCCACCGCTCTGCCATGTTATCACTGTTACTGTCGACCACGAAGATAGGCCGGGAAGTGCGAGATGCGACGGCACTGATACTTGATGTCATGATTAGCTCCTTAATATCTCTGCTGTCATTCTAAGTGAATCCATCATATTCTGCAAGACAGAAAGATCCGCCTCTATTCTGTGCGGGAACATGTCTGCTGCGTCCCACGGCTGTATGTTCGGGCACACTTGTACCAGGCCCGAGAAAACCTTGATGACTTGCTCCGGCTCTGAGTTGCGCAGCACCTTAACGTTCACCGATGTCCGCCACAGTTCTGCGGCGGTGCCCCAGATAGACGTCGGCTGATCGAACCCGGTCCTGTGCTGGAACAAATCCCTCAGCCATGTCGGAGGGTCCCAGTTATTATACCGGTGGAAGTATGGTCGCTTCTGCACTTCGTACCCCTCCGTGAGTGGGCGGTGCTTGCGTGTCCTGCGTCCCCGGAAGGAGAACGAGAAGTGCTCGTCGGCGACCGTAGTCCCGTCCCACACGACGAAGAACTTGATGTCCTCGAGGCGCCTACTTGTACAGACTCTTGAATGGTCTCTTGAGGCTTGGGTCATCGTTGATCTCCTTCACTACATTGAGATAGCTCTTGCCGTTCTGCCCCTTGTCGTCTAGCCACTCAATGAAGTCAAACGTCCCCTGGATGGGGCGTATATTCTGCAGCAACTTGAGCTCAGCCTGCTTCATGACCTTCTCTTTCTGTGCGGGTGTCATGACCTTGTTAAAGATGATGCGCTTCATCTCCAGGTCATATGCATCGTGAACCTGCTTCATGGCCTTCTCGTAATCACTGAACCTCTTTCTTTTTGTGCCGGCCACAAAGACAGGATCTGTCTTATAGGCAAACAGCATCGCACCGAACACATCTGCAACTGACCTCTCCCCTCGGTCGGGGTTGGTGTCGCCGTTCATCTTGTCGATCAGTTCGTTGGCGTAGTACCCCAGATACGGAGTCCATGAAGGGAAGGCTGTCTCGGATAATATCCTCAGTATGCCCTTCTTCTTATCCCACGCGGTCAGACTATCCCCTGCAGAGGCCCACAGCTTGGTGATCACCTTCATCCCCGGAGCGTTCATCGGGTCGACGCTGAACGATGTCGGCAGGTAGGCATTTACTTTGACCATGTTGGCGAGGCCCATGGAGGTGAAGCCAGAGAAGTCAAAGTATCCCAGCTTGATAGTATTGATGGCGTTGTGGAGTTGATCCCCAAACCTAACAGTCTTCTTCCCAATCGGGGCGAACCTGCCGCCAAACATATCCCCGCTCTGCTGGAAGAAGAGCGCCTTGTGCATCGGGTCAACCATGTCGGAGTACCCCTGATACAGATCCATCGTCCTGGCCAGCGACAGCAGGCCTGCGGTCTTGTATGGGTTATGCGCCATCCACTTCTGCATGGCTCCGAACATACCAGCTCCCCATGAGATGAAGGCGTTGCCGAGAAGGAGAGAAGGGTAACTGCGGATCATGTTCACCGCTGGCGACATGTCTCCGTAGTCGAGCAGGAGTTGGTTGGCGTGGTCGCGGAACACCTTGGCCAGCGTGTTGGTGCTGGGCACGCCGGTGTGCTTGCTGTTGCCGTACAGGCTCTCGATGAATATATCGAACGACTCATCGAACTTGGCGCGGCGGAAGTACTGCCACAGGGGGTTCGGGGCTCCGTCTATCACCTTGCCCTTCATCCAGGTGCGGAGGGGGACCTTGCTGCCGGACTTGGTGTGCATGTCGATGGCTGCGTCAAGCCTGCTGGCTATGTGCTTCATGTGCCAGCCCTTGCCTACCATCTCGGACATGTTGTAGATGGTAGACATGGCATCAAGGCCGCTCTTCTTGAGGGCGATGTCCAGCGCCTTCATCCAGGGGTTTTTCATCATGTCGCCGTAGCGGTTTATGATGGGATCCTGCTTGATGCTCCCCTTGCGGAGGATGTTGGTCTCAGCGTGCATGAATGTCGACCCGGCCTCAGCACTCTCGACCGTCCACCCATAGCCTGTAAGCTTGCCGTCGACGTCCCTGACTTTGCCCGCCTTGGTTGACGAGATCATGTTGGCCAGCGACGGGATGTCCTTCAAGTATCCGGCGAACCCGGCCATGGCGACATTGGTCATAACGTTTCTGATCTGTGCCGATGGGTTGCGGACGACCATGTTCTTCTTCCACATGCCGAGCGCCTTGGCCAGCCAGAACGAATGCATCACCCCCTTGAACGGGTCTCCATTCCCGGTGAGCTGGTCGAACAACTCCACCCTCATCACCTTCCCGCCGAGATCTCCATACTCTTTCACCACGCTGGCAACCTTCTCTCCTGGCTTGCCTTTGATCATCTTGTCGGTGATGACCGTGTCTGGCACCTCGACATACATGTTGCCGTCGACATCCTCGTACCACTTCTTGACCGATCCCTCTTGCTTGTCGAGGGCCTTCATGTAGCTGCCGCGTTTATGCAACGAGTTCTCCCATGGGGTAGCGAGCTTGGTAGCGTTGATCTCTGTAAGGGGCAGTTCTTTCCCTGTCTTACTTGTGGCGATGACTCTCTTCTTGCCTCTGATCCTTCCGGCTGCTTTGTCTATCGGGAGCACCTCGACTTCGGCGATGGAAGGGTAGAGCTCATGGGCGAATGTCTCACTGATGACCTTGACGATATCGAACTTGGCCAGGTCGTTGATCATCTCCAGCGTACCGTTGGCGTACTCCATGAACATGTCCTGAACCAGGTTGGTCGTGGAGGTTTTTCCCTTGTTGGACTTCAACGCCGACCCCTTCGCCGGCAGAGATACATCTGACCCCTGCTTGCGGTACATGCTCTCTGCTGCGTCGATGTACGACTTGTTCAGGTCAGGCATATAAGTGCCGATCTTCTCGATGAAGACATCGCCGAGCTTGTTCTCCTTGAACGCGATGTTTGATATCCATGCTCGCATCTGCCTCAGCGGAACAGCCACCGCCTCGAAGTCATTGAACTTGATCTTGGTCCCTATCTCCTGGAGATATTTTATCTCCTTTGGCACCACCTTAAACTCGCCGAATGGGTGGTCAAGTGACGGCTTCCCTGTGGATTTGCGGATGGCGATAGTGCCGGGGGTGTCTGCGATGTTAGCCGCTGCGCTATCAAGGTATGTGCGCACTGGGTCATGGAGCGCGAAGCCGCTGTCGTAGTAAACCTCCTGGAGGTAGTCGCCGAGAAGCATTCTCTCTGTGATGTCAGGGAATCCATTCGGGTCGTTCAGCTTGAGCGCGATCACCTCCGGGCGCTGGTCAAACTTCTTGAGGAGGAGATCGGTGACCAGGGTGGACCTCACCACCTGCTTGTGAATGATGGCGGCATTGTCGAGTGCGGCCTGCACCGCAGCGGTGGGATCTCCCTTTGTCCTCTTGGCCTTGAGGTAAGCGGCTGCCGTCTGAGCGTTCTCGAGCTTGCCTATCTCATTCAGCGCATCGAAGCCCTTGCCGAGAAGCTCTTGCGTCTTGATGTCGCCGACCACCACTGCCTTCTGTGCGTCCAGTGGATTTTTTTGATAGAATTCCACCATTTCCGGGATGCTCATCGGACCCATCACATCCTTTCCGGGAAGGGAAGGATGAGGAGCGGGAGCGGATATGTCGTAGACAGCAGCGAGATCGTCGGTGAGAGCATTGATTTTCTTGGCGAGATCCAGCTTGCCCTTGCCTTTGGCCAGCCTCTCCATCTGCTTGAGGAGGGACATCCTCACCCCATGCATGATGCTCATGTTGCCGAGCTTACTGACGGCGACGGTGGCGGGGATGGCGTAGGCCTTCTCGACAGAGGTCACCAAGGAGAGCAGCTCCCCGCTGGTGTAGCGAGCCAGGAACTCATTGGGCTTGAGGTTGGCGCCCAGTTCTACCTTTGATGCGGCCTCGAGGGTCGTCTTCAGTTCCCCAACATTCTTGGCCTGGAAGACATCCAAGAGAGGCTGGATCACAGCCTTCTTCGCCGTCGGAGAGTTGACGAGGTTGGCCATCCCTCCCTCAACCAGCGAGTCGAAGCCTGCCTTGTCGATCTTGTTGAACTTTCTGTACCTGGAGTAGAGGGTCTCCTTGGCGATCTTGTTTATGAAGTTATGGTTGCCGAGTTTGTGGACCAGGTCCTCTCCGCTGCTGTTGATGATGGCGTCGACCTCGGCGTCCAGCTTCTTTGAGAGCTCAGCCAGGATCCTATCGCCTTGCTTCACTGCAAACTTGCCGGCCTCGTGCTTGAAGATATCGTCAATCGGCATCTTGTATTGTGCCTCTAACTTGGCGACCGTCTCCTTGTCCAAGGCGACGCCGAACTCGGAGTCTTTGTATTCCTTGAACCACTTCTCTCCGAACAGCCTGAGGAAAGCATCCGGCTTCGACAGTGGGGGGTCAACCCTCTCTCCCGCCCTCTTATACCATTGTTTTATGGAGTGGAGCAGTTGCTTCACCGTCGCCATGACCGACTGCTTGTGGAGCGGCGGGGCATCGACGCCGTGTAGCTCTGTGTAATGCTTCCTCAAGGCGTCGAAGAATGGACCGGTGGCGTCCATCGCCATTCCCTTACGCTGGGCAGCTACTGCCACTGCCTCTGCTTGCGTCTTGAGTACGGCCTTGTACCCCAAGTTGATGGCCCACTCTGTCCCTCTGGTGAAGAACCGAGAGATGAGCTTGGCGAACGTCGTTTTGAGCAACGGGGACAGGGGACCATGACCGCCACCCTTGTACTCACCGAAGATTATATGGCCTATGGTCTTATACAGGTGGATCGGATTCAGATACACCAGCCCGTGTTCCTGTGCCACGCGGAGGACGGTGTCGAGCTTACGGCTGCCTGCCGCCTTCAACAGGTTGTGCTTAGCAATCTTAAACCATCCCTTCGGGGCCGAGGCGGGGACGTCGATCAGGCCGGTCTTGCCTCTGATCCCCTTGAACCCTGCCTTGAGCGGTCCAGCGATGGCGAGAACATAATCTCCAGGTTGACGCAGAATGTACTCAGGCATGAGCACGAAGTCTTTGGCCATCTTTATCATCGGATCAATCAAGAGATCCAGTGCCTGGCTCTCTTTGGATGTAGTGTGTATTCCCTCCAGTTCTTGGGTTAGGATCTTTACGACATGAGCCGGGTCAGTGGGATTCCCGAGACCGAAATGACTATCGGCTGCGGTGATGAGGCGCTGTGCCGCCTGGGAGTCAACCATGAAGGTGCCATCTTTGTTCCACACCGGCGACGGATGATAGTCTTTGCCTATGGCCTTGAGGGCTTCAGTGGGCAGGACGCCCTTGTCTCCCGACCTGAAGAACTGTTGGTGCTCTCCGATCCAGTTGAGCGACGCTAACAGCACTGATCTCTCGGCGTTGTTCAACGGCTTGCCGTACTTCACCTCGAGTCGCTCCATGTATCCGGCAACCTGTGACTCCCACTCGGCGTCAACATCTATCTTTGGCATTGGCTGCTTCACCACTGAGCCGATACTGGGCGTGACATCAGCGGAGCCAGGCATCCCGGTTGACTTCCCGATTCCTTGAGCGAATGACCCGAAGAAACCCTTCAGTTCATCGGCCTTCGGCACCGCAGCACCTCTCAATGCGCTGTGAAGAGTGGGGTCAACCTCTTTGTCTGGGTCTGATGCGTAACCTGTGTCTGAGGTCAATATAAGAACAGGAAGTGCGACCGTTCCTTTGACCATCTGAGCGAAGGCGTCGCCCATGCTGAGGAGGGCGTTAGGGTGGAGCAAATTAAATGGCTGCTTGGCCACATACTTGAACCCGACGTTGAACGCGTCGCCGTACTCTCCGGCCTTGATGAACTCTTTCATCGGGCCAAACAACTCATCCTGTCGCTTCATGAGGATCTCAGCACGGATCCAGAACTCCCTGAGCGTGTGGACTTTGAACTCCTCGTATATCCCCTCCTTCATGGTGGAGTATTGTTTGCCGGCGACAACTGCCGGCTGGTTCAGTCGCTCCAGATCTTTGTTGGCCTTGATTATTTTGTCGGTGAGCTCCGTGTCGGCATCGCCTCCGAGAAAGTGGGTCTTGGGGCCGTAGTCTGCGACACCTGCCTGTATCCCGGAGGCGTCCTCGCCAAACGGCGTGAGGTCGAGCGCCGTCGCGGGAGCGGTCGGAGCTTCCTCCCAGCCTGGTGCATCAAGAGCAGGCGGCTTCTCGCCAGCGATCTCAACATCTTGCTCTTCGTCTTCCCATGCCGGGACTGCGTCTGTATTTAGTTGGTCGAGGGGAACGGACTGATCGTCGGCATCGTCTTCCCATGGAGGGACGGCTGTTGCTTCTTGCTCAGTGGCGACGTCTACCTGCGCGGGGCTGTCGTCATCCTTCCAGGACGGAACAGGCGTCTGCTCTATCTTTTTTTTTTACTCATCAGTTGGCCTTTCCTGTGAAGGAGTTAGTGTAGACTCCGATGCTCTTGGCCTTGCCGGTGCGGATCAAATCCATAATCGCTTTGTTGTATCCGTCAATGAGTGCCTGGGCTCCGCCGGGATCCCTGTTGAGCGTGCCGTAGGCCCCAAGCAGATTGGTCATGTATCCACCGGATGCCGTGACAAGGTTGTGCCACGTCCCATCGTTCCACGCGGCATCCCACC
>Ga0307992_1001533_pt1 | contig 13601 bp, 13 predicted proteins | sample EllFjometagen133_FD_203162 | JGI IMG/M metagenome (GOLD analysis project Ga0307992, IMG submission 203162) | Marine microbial communities from Ellis Fjord, Antarctic Ocean - #133 | ecosystem: Environmental > Aquatic > Marine > Unclassified | place: Southern Ocean | collected 2014-10-08
TTGATATAGACCGCGAGGTGTTTAACCTGTACTCACAGCTCGGGGTCCTCGAGGACATCCAGTCGTTCGCCCTGCTCTACCTCCCGGTGGAAGAAGGTAGCGCCATGGGTGCCATCGACATCGGGCCAGAGAGTGCGTTCCAGGGCCCGCCGGGCGGGTCACCTGCGTACGTCAGCCCTGGGTCCGACTTGGTCAACGCCAAGTGGGAGCGGATTGAAAAGCGGATCCACATGGCCAGGCAGCAAATGGGGGTTGGCCGCGGGCGTGCCGAGTACTCCAAGGAAGAGCGAAGCGCTGATGCCATCATGCGTGAGTCCGAGGACAAGCTGACTTTCTTGTCATTGCTGTCGAAGTCGACAAACGAATTTGATCAGCAGTGCCTCCGCCTCGTGGCCGAAATGGAGGACATCCCCGAGGACAAGATTCCGACAGTGAACTACCCGCGCGGGTTCGACACGAAGGGGACCCAGGCTCAGATCAACGAGTTGCTGCAGTTGGCCAGCACGAAGACCGTGCCAATGAGCGCGATGATCACGCTGTCAAAGCCCATCGTCGCGGCCATGCTCAAAGAGAAGGGCGTTGACGAGAGGATTGTAACGGCAACGCTTGCGGGCATGGATGCGGAAATTCAGAAGGCGATTGCAGGCAGCAAGGGAGAATCCGGGGACAAGTCAAGTCAGAAGGCTGCAGCCAGGGAGAATGCACAGACCGAGCTGCTCGGAACGGTTGGCGGTGTGAATGGAATAGTTAATATTAGCGGCGCTGTTTCCAGGGGCGAAATGGCCGAGGAGTCAGCAGCGGCACTCCTTGAAAACATCTTTGGTTTTGACTCGGCAACGGCAAAGAAGCTTGCCGGGTCTAAATCAGAACTAGCGCCCACTGAGGGAATGTAATGTCAGTGATTAAAGACCTGATTTGCTGCAAGTGTGGCGAGGTGTCCGCGGACGTGTGGGTGGATTCCGTTGACACCGTGGCGACCGAGGTAAAGTGCAGCACATGCAAGCGCACCACTCCGCATTACGCCGGGGCGACTGGTGGTCTGAAGAACCGCGCGCGCGTGATGGACTGGCCCACGGACCCGGAATACTACCGGGGGCAGATTACGTTTGGGGCACCAGAGGCACGAGAGGGGACCCCGGACGGCAAGCCCATCGAGTACAAGGACGGCGGCGGAGTTATACACACCGCGAAGAAATACGACGCAGGTGATCGCAACGCCATCCGAGAGGATAAGCGATACCACAAACTCCACCAGAAGCGGGGAAGCACTCCGTTGTTCTTCGGCCCGAAGTGAGTAGTTCAAAACTTATTGAATAGCAATGGGCATTACAGTTAGCCTATTTCCATGCCAGATGAACCCACGCTCCCTGATGCGGAAAATCAGGAACCGGACGCGCAAGGCGGAGGCGCGGGTGGGACGGAGCCTACGGTTAAGACGTACTCCCAGGACGAGGTAAACAGGACAGTCAAGGACCGGCTGGCGCGACAGACGGCGAAGCACGAAGCTGCTGTTTCGCTTGCTCGTACTGACGCTGTCAGCGCATGGCGCGAAGAGAACGGCATTACCGACGATACGATTCAGAAGTTGCAGGGCGAGGACAAGACCCACGCCGATCTGAAGAGGATCGCCAAGGAAAAGGCCGAGATCGAAAAGCGCCATGGTGATTTGCAGGGCAGGTTTCAGCTTGCAAATTCTAAGCTCGTTGACGGGCTCACTCGGAGCGCAGTGCTTGGCGAAGCGGCCAAGAAATCCGTTGACCCTGAAAGTGTTTACCTACACCTGAGAGACCGGCTTAAAGTCGAAGATGACTACTCCGTGACAATCCTCGGAGAGGATGGAGAACCGGCCCACGGGAGCGAGATTGCCGATATCATCGACGATCTCCTGATTAAAAAGCCCTTCCTTGCCAAGCCCACGGGCGACAGCGGGGGGGGAGCCAGGCCGAACGGAAGCGGCGGGCGTGCGCCACAGGGTCCAGATCTAAAGACCCGAGAAGGTCGCGCGGCTGCGCTCAAGTCGGCGGACTGGTAAAAGAGGAAATTAAATGTCTGGTCTTGACACCACCAAAGCGGCGAACAACATCCGAGAGATTGTTGCGCCTTCGTTCGAAGATTCCGTGTTTCGGAACAACCGGCTCTTCAGTCTCTTCGCTGACGGCGGCGAGTCTGAGGGCAACACCGCGTACCGATGGAACGTAACCTCCGCGGGCAATGACAGCGTGAAAACGTTTGTCGAGTACGACGCCCTGCCCGATCCTGGATACCAGGCGGTGCAGCGTGCGGCTGTCACCTACATCAACCTGGTTGGTACCATGCAGATCACCGGGTCTGCCCGAGCTGCCCTGAAGAACACCGGCTACGGTGACCACGTTGCGCTTGAGTCCGACGGGCTCGAGGCCGACCTGGTCGACCTGGCCACCACCACGGCGCTGACCGGCACCACCGGGCTCCTGAGTGGCGTGGACGCGACCACCGCATACGGCGGAGTGACCCGCGGAGGGGCCTGGTTCGATTCCACCGAGACCGCAGTAGGTGCCGAGCTGTCCTTCGATGCGATGTCAACCCTGTACTTCGACATGATCGACGCCGAAGTTGGGGCCAAGCCGGACATTGTGCTGGCCAGCCCGACCCAGGGACAGAAGCACTACAACATCTCCGGGATGCCCGGGATGAAGATGTTCAACCCCGGCGACCCCGCCCCCCAGATGTCTGACCAGCAATTCAACGGAATGCCGGTGATGTTGATGCCGGATATGACCAGCTCCGTCCTGATGATGCTGGACCGGCGCGGGCGGCACTTCCAGTTCGTGACCCACCGCAACCTGGAGGTCTACTTCCGTGGCCGCTCCGGTGACTCGGATGTGTACGACATGATCATGGCTTTCATCCTGGTCTGCCGGAACCCCAATAAGCAGGGCAAGCTGACCGGGCTGTCCACGTAGCCTGAATAAACAACCGCCTCGTCGGTAAATCGCCGGCGGGGCTTTGAAGAGGAAAAGAGAAAATGGCTTCCACCGCTGCAGTGATGAATGTCCTTGCCGAGAATCTGAAGGGCAACGGCGAGAAAGAGATCAGGGGCAAGGTCACCTTCGCGACCTATGACCAGGCAGCGAACCCCCTGATGAATATGAGCAACTACCTGAAGTCCGACGGCGTCCCCACTGTGGAGATCGCCCCGTCGGCCAGCGGGTACATCTTCGCCCACAACCAGGGCACCGCCTCTGCTGGCACCGTTGCCGCACTGTTCGTCGGCAACATCAACGCGTCGGTGGGCGGCCTGTCCCAGGTCACCAACGCCACGGCATTGGGCGCGACCGTGAACTTCGTTGCTTGCGGCCCCGCTGCCTAGTCGTAACGCCGTGTAACCCCCGGGGCCGTCGGATAGTGCTCCGGCAAAGGAGCATGATCCATGCCTCTCCAGAAAACATCCCATTCCCTTCGATTCGTCGGGGATTACCTCGCGCCAGAACTCTTCCCAGAAGAGGCAAAATACCGTCGGTACAGCGAGAAGCGGTCCTATGTTTCCAACGTAATGGATTCGTTGGCCGCGCGGGATGCGCTGTTTCTCACCGACGTTTCAAACCAGCCGAGGAATATGATCGCGCTGGCGAACGACGTTATCAACGGGGTGTCCGTCAGTGATGCCGCAGACGGGCAGATGGTAGCGGCCCCGCTTCCTCCGAGCCTGGCCGGGTACAAGGTCAAGATCAAGTCCATGAATGGACAGCCCCTGAAGTGGAAGGGCGGGCGCGAGGCCGGCAGGGCATACGGCGGCGAGACCATCAAGGAGAAGCACGACCTTATGGAGGACTGGTTCTGGACCAGCGACAGCCAGGAAGAGGACCTCCCCGTTAGCCAGGCATGGCAGGCACTGCGCCAGCTCGGCCAGCACTGCCGCAACGCCCCGAGCGCCAAGAGCCGTGAGCTGAACTGGAAGATCGAAGAGGTCAAGCCGCCCGGATATGACGAGGCGTTCACCGAGGACGGAGACGGCGAGGTCAAGCCGATGGTGGAAGAGAAGGGACTGCGCCGGAAGCGCGCAAGTTAACCGCCCTCCATGGCACTCCCCCAACACATAACCCACGGCATCGGCGGGACCATCAGCGTCTATCTAAAGACGCGAGCCGATAACGCAACCTTCACCGCTATCAAAGGGGATGGGTCCGTTGCGTTTGGGCCGGTCAACGCCACGCTGTCAAGCGTTGACACCACGCTAAATGCGGCTGTTTCCAGCGGCGGATTTCAGATTAACGTAGGGTCTGCCGCCGGGATAAACAACGCGGTCAAGTGCTGGATCACGGACGACCCTGAAGAGGTCTTGATTAAGTCCATCGCGGGAACAGTGGTTGCACTCCGCCGCCCGCTGACGAAAGACCACGCATCAAACGCGGCAGTCCAGGGGACGCAGTTCTCGTATGCCGTGTCTTCCGCTGAGGCAAACTCAACATTTTGGGATGGCCGAATAATGGCCAATATCGACGGCGGGTCGTCGCTGGTTTATACCGCTGTCGAGTGTGGCAAATATCCCATGGAGCGGATCGCCACTATCCAGGATCTCTTTGATGAGCAGCCGTCCCTTTATCATCAGTCGATGAGGGAGCAGGACTGGGAGCGGGCGCTAGACAAGGGGCTTGAGGATGTGCTCAAGCGGGTGGCGAAAGCTGACCCGGATCTCCGTGCTCGGGTGTACCCCGCGTCGAGGGAGATTGTTGACGCCACGGTCTACGCTACCCTCGTGATGTTCTACCGCCGCAATAGCTCAGAGGAGGCCGGGCAGCTGTATGACCGCTACCGGCGCGAGTTGAGCGAAGAGGTTGAGATCTTTTGCGGGACCGCCCCCGGCGACCGGAACCAGGACGGCACCGTCACAGCAGATGATCGAGTTACTCCGAGGACTGTCAGGCTGGTCAGGTCATGAGCCTAGCCAACGTCTACAAGAATTTCCTTTACAGGATCGCGTCGATTACCCCGACGAACAAAACCGTGGGTAAAGGCTACAGATTCGTCAGCCCGCGTGATTTCGACCCGGACGAAGCACAGGGCGTGGCCAGAACCTTCACGGTCTACTGGGATGGATCTGACGAAGATGTTGAACCAACGGACATCACGGAGCGCATCGCCCCGCACAGTTTCACCTTGGAGGTTGCCTACTCCACAAGCTTCCCCGTCGATACCCTTCATCAGATTATTTTGGACGACAGGGACGACCTGATCACGAAACTGCGGGACACAGATTCTTACACTGGAATTTCAGTAAGCAACCCCGCAACTGATGTTGGCCTTTGGGCCAGAGTCAGAGCGCGGGATGACATCGACAGGGGCGGTACGCATACCTGGTATTTGCGCCAGACGTGGACCTGCACCGTCAGAGAGGCAGAATAATGGCCAGCCCATCGTCAATCAGAGAGTTCCGCTTCCGCGTGGGGACGACCTTTAATACCACTCACGCCAACGCGGCGAACGCCACCCACTGGGGAGCGAACGCCACGGACGTGACCAAGATGCGCCTGGTTGCATTCGATGACACCGGGCTTGTCCAGGACGGCCTCGCGTCGGAGGAATTGATCACCAGACTGTATGGCCGCCCTGCTCCATACCCTGGGCTGCGCGTTGGCTCCATGAAATTCTCAGCCTACCTGTGCGGAGCCGAGTCGAACGTTGACGACAGCCCAGAGGCTACCCTGCTGTCCAAGATGATGGGCGGTATCCAGGCCCCGACGAATGCCAGGTCGGCAGTGGTTGGTGCCAGCGCCGAGATGACATCAGTTAACGCAGCCCTGGGCAGCGCCAACACCTATTGCAGCGCGGGGATGGGCGTGCTCGTCGGAGTCAAAGGAGACGGTCGCGGCGCTGGCGAGGTCAAGATTGTCAGCAGCGTTGACAGTGAGGCCATCCAGTTTACTTCGGTTTGCTCCGGGACCCCTATCGCAACCGATGCCCTGGTTTTCTCCACCACGATCTACCTGGACCAGACGGCCACCCAGAACTACTTCGACACACTGGCCATCGGGCACGCCACTGACGACCAGCGCCAGACCATCGGCGGGGCCGGGACCTTCGGCATCAGCGGCACTGGCCCGGGTGAGCTGCCCAAGATCGATGTTGATCTGACCGTGGCCGACCACCAGTACGCGCCCACCGGGTCCAGATCTTCTCTGGCTCACGGGACAGACCCGGACGGTAACGACCCGGCGCACGATCGCGCCATCGGGATGTTCCAACTGGGCGATACCGATAGCACCACCAGGGCGGTCTACGCTGGCGGTGACTTCGCGGTCAGCCCCAACGTAACAGTGGAGGGTCACCCAGACCTGAACGGCGTCAACGGCATCGGCGGGTTCCAGGCCATGCCGGGGGCCCCCACGCTGGAGGCTACCCTGTTGATGGACGAGGACACAGAGGGGCTCGTGTCCGACTTCGAGGACAGGACCGACAAATCAGTGGTACTTCAGTACGGCCACACTGCCACCAAGTGCGCCGCTGTTGAAATGCCGCTTTGTCACCTGACGGCCCTGCCCGTGCCTGCGACCATCAACAACCTGTCCGGGGTCAAGATCTCGCTTGAGGCTCAGGACGATTACACCAGCGATGGCGAGCTCCAGTCCAGCCCGCTGCGCATCCACCTGTTCTAGGACCACGCCACCAAGGAGTTCAACAATGATTAGCCGTTACCGCGTAGGACCCCGCCGGGTGGTCATCGCGGCGTCCATACCTGTGTCCCGAGACGATGGAGGGTCTGTTGACGTTCCCCTGGTTGACATGGCCGTTGACCTGGACGCCAGCGATCTGAAGGCATACAGGGACAGCCTGTGGGACACCAAGCACCTTTTTTTTGTGGAGGGTGAGCAGCCTACCTGGTGGACCATCCATCCGCTTACACGGCGACAGAAGGATGCAGCCGAGGGGATGACGCCTCGCCAGCGCGCCGCGTTCTATATCCGGTGCAGTGTCAGCAAAGTTGAAAACTATCCGCTGATTGAAGAGGACGGAACCCGGGCGGAGATAGCCCAGCCGAAGCGGAAGCAGAACGGTTCCCTTGGCATCATGGCTCAGGAATCCTGGGTTGATAAACTGGACCTCCCCGAAGAGTACCTCCATGCCTTCGCCCACATGATCCGCGTGATCTCGGAGGCGGGAGACCCTTTGGCCAGCAAGTCCGAGCCGCCATCTGGGCCTGGCAAGTTAGACGAAAAGGAGACCACGGAACAGAAGTAGTTCCATTTCCGGTATGTACTTGTGACGAGTGCCCGGACATAGAAAGCGAGCGGGAGCTCTGGGGTTGTGGCCATGATGGATTTGAGGGCAAGGGACGCCAGAGAATGGAGGGGCTGGACGAGCCGTACAGCCGAACCTGCCCCCAGTTCTTTTGGTCCATGCCGTGGGTCCAGCGGATTCTCTCCGACGTGGAAGACTACCGCCGTGGTAGTCTCGGGGATGTGAGCGACATGGAATCCCCATACCTGGATCTGCTGCGCGTTGCCGACGCCGAAAAGTGCAGCTGGAAGAACGAGCAGGAAGCGCGGATTAGCGACGAGGTCAAACGGGAAGCGAAGAAAAATGGCCGCTGAAACTAGGACATCAAAAGTCAAGGGCCGGGACGAACTGATCCGACGCATGAAGAAGCGGTTCGGAACCAAGTTGATTTCAGCGCAGATCGGGACCAGGTCCACTAGTGGGAGCACGAGCGGTGGCGGGGTTATCGAGTGGACAGGTGACGACGGTGGGAAGCACAGGGATTACCTGGCGCCGACAAGAATTCCCGGGAGAAGCGCGGGCCAGAATATTATAATTCTTCGGATGCAGGCCAAGCGCGGAAGAAACCCCGTCCATACAACAAAAGCAGAAGATGCAAGCATCCAAAGAATATGGACTAGATACATAAATAAGTTCATGGCCGGAGATGATTCCGCAATTCAGGCAGGAGCAAAGCGCGTTGCTCAGGCAATCTTGTCTAATATATTGGAACACATAAAGCAGGGGAAGCACATTAGGGGCAAGATGCGCCCGCTCAAGGGTAAGTCCGCAAGTAAAAAGAAAGTAGGGTGGGGCGATAAGCCGGTACTTGAAGCAAGCGGGCAAGTAGCTGAGTCACTATATGCTGATTTCAAGGTTATAAAATGAGCGTCCCGACCGAAAAGCAAGTAACGCAATGGCTCCTCGATGCTGACCAGCACAAGGGAGAGCTGAAAAAAGTTGGGGCCGCGTACCGCCGTCAGGAGCGCGAGGAAAAAAACCTTGCTTTCGTGCGGAAGAAGCTGGACGGACAGACGGACAAGTTGGCAGGTGGGACCAACAAGCTGACCAGGGCCACCGGCAAGCTGCACGGCGCGATGAAGGTGGCGGGCGGGATAGTCATGGCCGCGGGACTGGCGAAGCTGTCTCAAGCTATGGGTAGCGTCATCCGCACGGCCCTGGACTTTGAGGACTGGATCGGCAAAGACACCGCCGCGCTGGACGGGATGAGGACGGCAACCGCCGGGATGATCTCGGACCTGGACCTGGCCAAGGCCCGGACCCGCCTGACCACGGGGGATTACAAGCTCCAGGAGGAGCAGCTTAAAGCCGTTGCCGTGGCCGCGATTCACCTGACCAGGATTAACAAAACCAGCTTTAGCCAGAGTCTTGACCAGGTAACGAAGTCCATCAAGACCGGCTCGTCAAAGGCCATGAAGGAGTTGGGCTTCAACGTGGACCTGCTTGGAAAGTCTACGGACAAGACATCCCTGGCCATCAAGCTGATCACTGAAAGGTTCGGCGGAACAACGGTAAAGGCAGCGAATACAAACGAGCAAATTGACCAGATGAAGAACTCGTTTGAAAAGGCGTCCGCTGAAATGGGCCAGGCCATCCTTGAGTCTGGAGCACTTCAGACCGCGCTGGAAGGGCTGACCGTGGTGGCCAAGAACTTCGCATCCATCATGGGCGTGGTCGAAAAGGCGCTTTATTTCTTCCCGCTTCTGGGGGTCCCGCTGCTTATTTCCAAGGTGGTGGAGAACGAAGCGGATGAAGGTTACGCGAAGGCGTCCAAGAAGCTGAAGGACACCATGAAGGCGTACCGCAAGATCAAGGACTTCACGGACCAGTGGGATAACAGAACGTCAACAAAGGAAGCCGCCGCCGCTGAAGCCAAAACCGCCTTCAGTTCCCCCTTGTTCAGCTTCAACGCGGAAGGTGTGTTCACGGGCGAAGAAATAAAAATAAAGAAGGCAGCAAAGAAGGCTGGCAAGAAGGCAGGCAAGGCATTTACAGAAGAGTTCACAAAAGCATTTGACCCAGCGACGGCTTTCTTATCGAAGATGGGCAGCGCCATGCAGGCCGCGTCTACTCAGCTTGAGCAGTTCACTGCAACCGGGCGGCTTAAGGCACTGCTCGGGAATAAGCTGTCCGCTGGGCTCGACTTCCTCAGGTCCACGTCTGGCCCTGCCGAAACCGAAACCCCCGAGCTTGACCAGCAGGCCGCCGCAGCCGCAGCCATGGCCGCGAAAGCTGGAGCCCAACTGAGCAAGGGCCCGTCCTCCAAGTGGGCGGCAGAATCGGTATTGATTGCCGACACCCGGTACGAGCTGGAACAACTCATCGCCGCACAGGAACGGCTCAATGGTCTTATAGCCCGCGGGGACCAGGGGACGCCAGCCCACCGCGAGGCCGTTGACGCACTGAGCGAACATTCAGAGGCACTGTCTAAAGCCTCGCAAAATTTAGCGGAGTACCAGTCTGTCACCACGGATGCCGGGGACACTATTGGTGACATGGCGACTGGTGCCCTGTCCAGTTTCACCAGCGGGCTGTGGGCAGCTGCCGACGCTGCGATCCAGGGCGGCGACTCCATGGGCCTGGCCGTGGCCAAGATGGTCAAGTCCGTCCTGTTGGGGGTCGCCACACAGGCCACCGTCAAGGCGATCTTCAGCCTGGCCGAGGGCTTCGCCGCCATGGGCTCACTGAACCCAGCGTCAGCCGCGGCCCACTTCACCGCGGCGGGTATGTACGCTGCAGTGGCTGTCATCGCTGGAGCGGGTGGGCTGGCCGTCTCGGCTGGAATCTCAGGCTCCACCGGGTCCAGCGGGTCCCCGTCCGCAAGCAAGGCCACGTCCAACACGGCGGCTACTCCTACCTACGGGACCAGCGTGAAGGACGAAAAGGACATCAATGTTAACGTCTACCTTGGCGACCCGACAGATCCAGGGACCGTCCTTATGATGGAGAAGCAAGTCCGGGCGATGGTGGCATAGTGGCAACACTCCAGAGATATCTAGGGCGGCTCACCCTGCCCACGTCCGCCACCAGTTTCAGCGTGGGCGGGAACCCCGTTACCCTTACGTCTGCCAGATACTATATGACAGGGTATACCGGCGAGGTAACGGCTCAACTTCTGGAGCACATCCAGGCGCAGATCAGGGCGCTTGGTGCGCCATACGGATCCACTACGGTAGTGATGGACCCAGGCACGGGGCATGTGACTATAGATGCACTGGGTGGGGCCACGACCATTGTATGGAGTCACACCGACCTTCGGGACCTGCTCGGCTTTGACGCGACTCTGACCGGCGCTGACACGTATACCGCCGCGTTCAAGGCGCGGTACTGCTGGTTCCCAAGTAGGCCCCTATCTGATTACCCTGGAGACCTCACACAATGGTGGACGCCGCGCTCCACGAGTTACCCCTATCGAAGCCCAGGCGGGACCACCTATGGAGTCCAGGGCACCATCGTCAATGACGGCAAGTTCAAGTACAGCCACCTGACGAAGGCCGAGGTGATTACGTCCAGCGACACCGTCCATGAAACCTTCCAGAAATTCTGGACGGACGTGATCCACACATGCGAGCCGTTCCGAGTTTTCCCAGACGCAACGCTGAACACATCCACGGACTTTAAGACGGCCATCCTTGGCACACTGGACGACGAGGCCATTGGTTCATTCGCTGATTACAGAGACCGCCACATCCGCACCTACAACGGACTCTGGACGGTCGAGATGTACCTGTGGGAGTACCTGACCTGATGACCGTCAAGACGCAACTGGCGACAGCTCACGGCACGCACCGGGTATACTACCTAGCAATTGACGGCCTTGAGCCGTACCTGTTTCAGCGGTCGGTCAAGGGGACGCCCACCGGGTGGTCCCGGTCCATGCTGACATGCCTTGAGCCGTCGCACGAAACAACCATGGGGCTGGACCTTGGGAAGATGCGGACCAGCCTATCTCAGTTGACGTTCAAGCTGGACGATATCGAAGACCCGGACGATCCAGGGACTAGCTATTTTGGGAAGCTTTTCAGCACGGGGAGGTGGAATAATAACCCGCATGTGAGGCTGCAGCAGGCTGCGAATTACGGGACGTATCTTGACGCCGATGCTACTAGCTTTCCGATCAGATCAAACGTTGGCCTTCCGTCCCCCAGTGGTGGGCACATTGGGCAAGAGACTATCAATTGGGCATCGGCTAATGCGGACACGCTCCAGACCGTAACCCGTGGCCTGCACTCCGCCATAAACGTCAGCCAGCCGTGGGGGCACACCTACTCCAGGCCGACTGAAGGCGGGAAGCAATACACCTACAGTGTAGGGACGGTCCCTTTTAGTTTCGTTGGCCGGCGCGTTGCTTTGCGGGTGACCACATGGGATCCGGCAGCGGGGGCCTATCGTGCGGAGTCGGAATCCGAACTGATATGGACGGGCAGGGTTAGCGACCAGATTGAGCAGAACGGACGGTCGGGGGTGTGGTCGCTGTCGGCTGAGTCTATTCTTAAGGAAATAGACAGGGAGATTCCTGTCAATTTTCCAGAGAGCTACATGAAGGACATTAACTGCATGGGTCCGAAGGGGCTTAGTTTCAATATATTTGTGCACATTGCCAGCGGTAAGCTGGTAGGACGTAAGACGGTTACCGTTTTGCCTGATTACTACTCACCAGATGCGTTGATTAAGGCCATCGATCAAGCCCAGCACAACGCCTCATGGTATCATTATTTCTACTCTCCCGGACAATGGCCCAGCCCGGTTGTTAGATTTTTTGGTTCACCGGGAAATTCATCTAAGGCTATAAAAAAAGGGAGGTGCGGAATTTTTGGCGCGGTGGCGGCGGGCCACACTGGGGGGAAGATAGTAATTGACCCGGTGGTAAACGGAGAAACATGCCACCCTTTGGGGGCTATCGGGTTTTCATCCAGAGAAAAGATTTACATCGATATTGGTGACGATTGGGATTCAAGCGGGACTTACGCCTTTGGAGAGGAAAGCTCAGATAAATATTATACGTCGTACCACCCCCTCCACAAGGATCACAACGGGTCGAGGCTACGAGTTGATGAGCCGTTTAGATTCTGGGCCGATCAGGGCGATGACCCCGGATTAAGTCAGGCCGCAGTAATGATTGAAGACGCAACGCTTACGCCATATTGGAACCCGGCCGTAGAAGAGGGGTCGTATTACACAAGGTATAATGGGCGCAATTCCAAGACCCTCGAACTTATCGGCATCGGAATGAATTACAGCCGAGATGACTACGTTGGGGCCAAGTACGGAGATAAAAAAGCAAAGGTTAAGCAGGTATATGTGCCGAAGTATCTTCAGGCGTCAAACAATAAGAAGGGACCGTTTGAACTACTCCTGACGCCACTGTTGTCAACCGGAACCCAGGGCTACAACGGCCCATATGACCGGGCACCGCTTGAACTAGGGCTGGGGATTCAGGCCGAGCTGGTTGACACGGCCAGCTTTCTTAATGCAGACAAAGCAATAATGCAAAACTTCCTGGCTCACCGCGTGATGTACCCGATAGTGGAGCCGGAATCATACCTTGAGCTGATAGCCAAGGAGGGCCAGTTATTCGGCTACGCCCTGGTGTGGCGGGCAGGCAGGCTCACCGTCCGCCCCGTACTTCAGCCAGATACCGAAACGTGGACGACCCACCTGACAGACGACAACATGGTGGACATCCATGAGTTCCCTAAGATAACGCAATCCGTCAAGACCGTTGTGAACCAATACGAATTGGCAATTCACTACAGCCCCACGGAGGGGAAGTTCGGCGGGTCATATATCGTGACGGATGCAGACAGCGCGATTGGTGTAACGGAGACCAAGCAGGTCAAGATAAAACACGCTGGGATCTACCTTGGAAACAGCAAGGCAAAGGACATCATAGGCGTCCTGAAGACACTGCTTCTAGGTCGCTTCATCCGGTTCCCCCTTCCCGTGCTGGACAGGTCACTGGCACCCACGCTGCTGAATAAGATATTCGTTGGGGATACAGTTAAGGTAACTTCAAGCCGCATTCAAGATCCTTTCGGCTCAGGGACTAGGACGACATCCTGTTACGCCGTGGTCCTCGACGTGAAGTGGAACCACAAGACCACAAAGGGAAGCTGCAAACTGATGCTGCTGGACTGGCCCGCCGCCGCCGCGTGGGCACCCGCCGCGCTGGTAGATGTGTCCGCGGCAAACGGCGGATTCGATACCGCGTCAAACAGCTTGATCCTGGTCCAGCACACCTGGTCCACCAGCGGAAGAAAACAGGACGGCCAGGCGGTGGCAGAGGTGGCAGGTTGGGATGTGGTGGTTATCGAGCGGGCACCCACCGACCCCACCAACCCGACGGT
>Ga0307992_1001534_pt1 | contig 13598 bp, 13 predicted proteins | sample EllFjometagen133_FD_203162 | JGI IMG/M metagenome (GOLD analysis project Ga0307992, IMG submission 203162) | Marine microbial communities from Ellis Fjord, Antarctic Ocean - #133 | ecosystem: Environmental > Aquatic > Marine > Unclassified | place: Southern Ocean | collected 2014-10-08
CTCCAGACCATGGGATTACCTTGAAAAAAGGGTTTTTTAACAATTTCTTTTGGTTTTAATCTGTCCAATTCCAGCCATTTTTTAAAAACAGTTTCAATAGAATAATCTAAGTTTCTTGATTTAGCCCAATTAGCTACTTTATTAATAGCTGATTTTGCCTTTTTAACAGAGCCGGCTAATTCTAGTAATTGTTTAGCTGGTCTAGTATAGCGCGAATAAATTATTTTTTTCTTTTTAGCGTCTGTTTTAATTTCTTCTAAAGATAAACCTTTGGTATAAAAATAATAATTAACAATTGTTTGAATTGATGTCTCTTGTTTTTTTTTATTACTTTTTTTGGGTTTTTCTTTTTCTTTAATCATATTATTAGTTTAACAAATTATCCGTATTAGGCAATGCCGACTCTATTTGACAAAAATAAAGGAATCCCTATTATATAATTATATGAAAACAATAAAACAAACTTTTAAAAAAATTAAATCATTAGAGATTCAAGGGGCAACTGCTGTGGCTAGAACTACAATTAAAGCCTTAAAAGATTATAGTTTAAGGGTTAAAGCTAACAACGTCGCTAATTGGAAAAAAGATTTTAAAAAAGCAGCTGATTACTTACTCTCAGCTCGACCCACAGAACCTATGGCTCAAAATGGAGTTAAATATATATTTTCTCAATTAAATAAAGCCAAACTCAAAAATGTGGTTGAAGCTAAAAATGAAGCGAAAAAAATAGCCACTGATTTTTTAAAAATAATGAAAAATGCGGCTGAATTAACCATTAAAAATGGAAGAAAAATAATTGAAGTTAATGATGATAACATTTTAACTCATTGCCATTCTTGGTTAGTAGAACAAATTTTAGTTCAGGCAAAAAAGAATAAAAAGAATTTTAAGGTTTATAATACGGAGACTCGTCCTCTTCTTCAGGGGAGAATTACTTCTAAAAAATTATTACAAGTAAAAATTCCAACAACCATGGTCGCTGATTCTTCAGCCGGCTTTTTAATTTCCCATTATTCAGGCAAAGATTTAATGATGGATAAGATTTTTCTTGGAGCTGATGCTCTTTTGCCTGACGGTTCAATAATTAATAAGATTGGCAGTTTTAGTATTGGGTCTGTTGCTTATCAGGAAAAAGTTCCTTTATATATTGTGACAACACTTTTAAAGTTTTATCCTAAATCATGGATTAAAATAGAAAGACGTTCTCCAAAAGAACTTTGGCCAAATGCTCCTAAAGATCTTAAGATTATTAATTTCGCTTTTGATTGTGTTCCCATGAAATATATTACTGGCATTATTTGTGAAGCAGGAATTATTAAACCAAGTCAGATTAAAACTTATTTGAAAAAGATATATCCGTTTTTATGATTATTTCTAATAAAAAGAAATTAAAACAAATTATTGACAGAAATCAAAAACAAAATAAAAAAGTTTTAATAAAAAAAGGAGTTTTTGATATTATTCACCCGGGGCATATTTACTCAATAAGACAATTTAAAAAATTTGCTGATATTGTCATAATTTTTATTCAATCAAGTTCTTTAACGAAAAAAGAAAAGGGTGAGAAAAAACCAATTAATAACTCAAAACAAAGAGCAAAAGTAGTTGATGGAATTAAAAATGTAGATTATGTTTATATGGATAAATCTAAATCCATGGAAGAATCTTTGTCCTTGTTAGAATATTTAAAACCAGACATAATTGCTATTGTTAAAAAAAGAAAGACGAAAAAATATGATCGGCCTTATTGGGAATTAAAAGAATTTCCAGATAAAAACAAACAAATTTTTTCTACTAGTAATATTATTAATAAAATAATTAAAAAAATAAGCTAATATGAATAAAAAAACAACTTATTTAAAACTAAATTATAAGCCAGATTCTAAAAATGAGATGATAGTCACTTATTATGGGGAATCTAAATTATCATTAAACAAATTAGCTCAAAAAGTAGCAGAAGAATCTTCAATTGGCACTTGGACAAAAATAAATACTTTATCAGACCAGATGTTTCAAAAACTAGCCGCTAAAGTTTTTTATGTTAATTCAAAAACAGGTATTTTTAAAATTGCCTATCCATTAGCTTTATTTGAACCAAAAAGTATTCCTCAGCTTCTTTCTAGTATTGGAGGAAATGTTTTTAGTATGAAATTAGTTAAAAATTTACGTTTACAAGATATTGAATTTCCTGAAAAATATATTAACCAATATCCAGGGCCAAAATGGGGGATTAATGGAATCAGAAAGATTATCGGCGTTAAAAAAAGACCTTTAATTGGCTGTATTATGAAACCAAAAATAGGTTTAACTTCAACTCAAAACGCCAAGCTAGCCGCAGAAATATTCAAAAATGGAATTGATTTAATCAAAGATGATGAAAATTTAACAGATTTAAATTTTAATAGATTTGATGACAGAGTCAAAAAAGTTTTAGCTCTTAAAAAACAAGTTGAAAAAGAAACAAAACAAAAAAAGATTTATGCATTTAACGTAACTGCTCCGACAGAAATAATGTTAGAAAGAGCAAAATTAGTTAAAAGGTTAGGCGGTAAATGTGTTATGGTTGATATTGTTACAGCTGGCTGGGCCGGAGTTCAATCATTAAGAAACCAAGACTTAGGCTTGATTCTTCATGGACATAGAGCTGGTCATTCAGCTTTTACTCGAAATAAAAAACATGGCATGTCCATGTTAGTTTTAGCTAATTTATCTCGATTAGCAGGAATTGATCAATTACATACTGGCACAGTAGTAGGAAAAATGGAAGGAGAAGAGAAAGAAGTTGTTCAAATAAATGAATTATTAAAAGAAGATTGGGAAGGGTTTAATAAATTAAGAGAGAACTGGGGTAAACTTAAACCTGTTATGCCAATTGCTTCAGGTGGACTTCATCCCGGTTTAGTCTATAAACTAGTTGAAATTTTAGGAACAAATTTGATTATCAATTTTGGCGGTGGTTTACACGGACATCCTAAAGGAAGTGGAGCCGGGGCAAGAGCGGCGGTTCAAGCGGTAGAAGCAGCGATTAAAGGGATTCCTTTAAAGTTTTATTCTCGTAATCATATTGAATTAAAGCAAGCATTAGATCACTGGAAATAAAAATAAAAATTTTAATAAAAAAAAGAAGCTTTGAGTATATGTCAAAGCTTCTTTTATATTAGCTTAAAATTTGACTTGAGGTACTTTTTTTGCTGCCTCTTCTTCTAGTTCAAAAAATTCAGCTTTTTTAAATCCAAAAGGACTAGCAATTAGATTAACAGGAAAAACCTCTTGTTTTGTATTATAATCTCTAACATTACCGTTATAAAATCTTCTAGCCGCTTGAATCTTATTTTCCGTATCAGTAAGTTCATCTTGTAATTTTTGAAAATTTTCAGAAGCGCGTAATTGAGGATAATTTTCAGCAACAGCAAATAAACTTTTTAAAGCCCCACCCAATCCTTTTTCTGCATCAGCTTTGGCATTAGGTGTGCCCGCTCCCATGGCCTTGGTTCGAGCTTCAGTAACATTAATAAATACTTGTTTCTCATGAGTAGCATAGCCCTTAACAGTATTAATTAAATTGGGAATTAAATTGTATCGACGTTTTAATTGAACATCAATGTCTGACCAAGATTCTTTAACTCGATTGCGCCAGCGAATCAAAGTATTAAAATTAGAAACGAGCCAAAAAAGGATTAGAGCAATGACGACAATAATGATCCATAAATATGTAGGCATAAGTTTTAATTATCTTAATTAAATTATTTAAAAGGTAAATTGGCTACTAAATATCCAGCTCCAAAAGGAGCTTCATATGATAATATTTCTGGTTGATAATTTTGTTTATTTAAAACCCCCAAAAGAATAAGAATAGAGCGAAGACCACATTGTTCCGATTTTTCAATTAATTCTTGATCAAGTTTTAAAATTTGATTAGTTTCTTTATTCTTAATTAGTTTAATTAATTCTTGGTCAAATTGTTGTCCCATGGATAGGTCTTTTGGTTTTTCTTTTTCAAAACAACCCGATAAGCCGGCTGATGCAATTATGGCCACTCTTTTATTAGTTAAAGTAAGTTCTTCTCTTAATCTTTTACCAAAATCTAAATGTTTTTGATAATCTAAAGAACAATGACTAATAGGAATAATGGAAAAATCTTTGTATTCTTGAGAAAAATAATATAGAGGAATAAAAGTGCCATAATCAAGACTTGGCTCAGTAATCATAGTTAAAGAAATATCATGAGAATCAGTTTCAAATTTTTCCTTGATTTTATAATTCAATTCCAAATCTCCCTTAAATTGTATTTTTGTTATTAAATCACCAAAGCTTTTAAAATTACCTTCGTATTCTTGAGCTAAATTTAAAGAAAAAGCTTTATCTAAAACAGGGGCATGAGAAGAGACAATAACTAAACTTTCTGGTTTAGCTTCAGCAAACTGTTTTGACAGTTTTTTAAAAGCATCAATAGTTTTATTAGCCTTATTTAGATCCTCCTGGTTAATTGTTGGAATAAGTTTAGGAGAATTGGGGACAATGGCTGAAAAACAAATCATAAATTTAATCAATTTTTAAAATTTCTCCTAAATCATGCATATTTAAAAAGAATTCGTCAACCTCAATAATGCTATCCCATTGATAGCCAATAGTTTTAAAAACTTCAGCTGAAGGAATGGGCAAGCGCTTTTGTTGACTAATAACATAAACACTAGGAGATTCAAATGTTTTAATTAAAGTGCCGTCTCTAAATTTAATTTGGTCACCCATAATAAATTCGTTTAATTCTTGAGGATTAACCTTTAAAATATGACTGTATGGAAAATTAGCATTTAAAATACTTATATCAATAATTGGATGTTTAATATTTTCTTTAACATAATAAACTGCTTTTGTTTCATTGTCTTGTAATAAAGCTCCATTTGGGTAAGGAGAAAGAATAGGCATTCCTTGTTCATAAGTGTTTAAATCATTTTCATCAACTTTAATAATTTCATCTGGGTGAAAACCAATATTTCTAAACATCTTTTCAGAAATAGGCCTTTTCTTATTATTAATTAACATAAATATTTCTCCTAAAGACGATTTGACTAAAGAGTAATTTGGAAAAGTCATGGCTGGACCAATAGGATAATCTATTAAATCATTTTTTTCAACTACTTTAACATTTTTAAACTTATAGCTTAATAAAAAAACATTTTCTGAATAAAAAGGCCGACGTTGATCATTTTGAATTAACCAAACACCTGGTTCATCTTTTATTCTTAATAAAGTACCATCTGTAAATTTTTGATCTTCATTTCCAAACCAGTTTTGCCAAATTGTCCAAAAAAGCCAATTATCATAAAGATGAGGAGCATAAGTATAAAGACCAGCTGTCGCGGCGTTTTTTGCAACGATATAACGGCCATGAATATTAACTAACCATTTGTCTGGCCAATCAACTAAAGTTTTCCCTTTGGCTCCTACTTTAAATTGGAATTGCCAAGGATTATCTAAATAATAACGAAAACGCCAAGCCGCTCTATCGACTTGGGTTGAAAAGCCACGAAATCTTGAGACTGGATTACGATAATCATAACAACTAAATCCAGTGGCCCAATTATAATCATTATTACTTGGAGATGTTTTTGTAATTAGGCTTTTTTCTCTTTGTAATAAAGTAAGTAAATGTTGAGGATTAATTTTATGTTCTTGACTAGCCCTATAAATTATTTTAGCAGCAGTTTTCATTTTGCCATCTATATCAACTGTTGAATAATTAGCCAAAGCCCCCTCTTTTTCGTTTAAAAAAGTTTGAATTTCATTTATGGTCATGGTTTGATAATTAGTCAAATCATGATCAGAAATAATATACTCAGGATCAAAAATAGGTTCCTGAGCATGAATATTTAATGGCCAAGCAATAATTAGGAGTATGGGTAATAGAAAAATGCCTGTTTTAAGTAGTCTACACATTGTTAACTAATAATTATTTTCTTATTTTTTACTTCCACCTTAAAAGTACGATTAGGTTTAATTTGTCCACTAATAATTTTTAAAGATAAAGGGTTTAAAATATATTTTTGAATAACTCTTTTTAATGGTCGAGCTCCATAAAATGGATCAAATCCTATTTCCGCAATTAAATTTTTTGCTTTTTCATTTATTTTTAACTTAATTTTTTTATCAGTTAATCTTTTAATCACTTGTTTTAATTGAATTTCAACAATTTGTTTAACATTGTCTTTACTTAAAGATTCAAAAATAATAATTTCCTCAATCCGATTTAAAAATTCAGGTTTAAATGTTTCTTTTAAAATTTGATGAATTTTTTCTTCAATTAATTCTTGAGCACTAATTTTTTCTTTATTAGATGAATCAAAACCAAAAGAAAGAGTTTTTTTAGCTTGATCTTTAAGTAAATCACTTCCTAAATTAGAGGTCATAATAATAACGGCATTTTTAAAATCAACAATTCTGCCTTTAGCATCGGTTAAACGACCTTCATCTAAAATTTGTAAAAGAATATTAAAGACTTCTGGATGAGCCTTTTCAATTTCATCAAATAAAATAACACTATATGGTCGGCGTCTAACAATTTCAGTTAATTGTCCTCCTTCTTCATGACCAACATAGCCTGGAGGAGAACCAATCATTTTAGAAACTGTGTGCCTTTCCATGTATTCTGACATGTCTAATTGAATTAGGGCTGATTCTGTATTAAAAAGAAATTCAGCTAAACTTTTAGCCAATTCTGTTTTTCCCACTCCACTAGGACCAAGAAAGATAAACGAGCCAATAGGTTTGTTTTCTTCGGCAATACCTGCTCGAGAGCGTCTAATAGCATCAGATACTGCTTTAACTGCTTTGTTTTGATTAATTAATCTTTTATGAATTTCTTCTTCCATGTGGGCTAATTTTTTTGTTTCTTCTTCTAACATTTTAGTTACTGGAATACCAGTCCAAACAGAAACAACTCGAGCAATTTCTTCGGCTCCAATTTCTTCTTTTAGAATGCGATGATTTTTTTTAATTTTAGCTAATTTTTTTTGATTAATAATAATCTTTTTTTCTAAAATAGGAAGCTGGCCATGCTTTATTTCAGCCACTTTTTCTAATTTAGTTTCTCTTTCAGCAATTTCAGCTTGTTGTTTTAATTTATCTATTTCTTCTTTCGTTTTGTGAATTTCTGTAATAATATCTTTTTCTCTTTTCCAACGTAAAGTAAAATCTTTAATTTTTTCTTTTAAGTCAGCCATTTCTTTTCTAATCTTGGTTAATTGTTTTTGTTTTTTTTCTTTTTTTAAAATTGTACTTTCAATTCCTAATTTTCTAAATTTTCTTTTTAATTTGTCTAATTCTTCAGGTTGACTTTCAATTTCCATGCGCAAAGCAGAAGCCGCTTCATCCATTAAATCAACTGCTTTGTCAGGTAAAAATCGATCATTAATATATCTATAAGAAAGTTTAGCTGCCGTTATTAAGGCATTATCACTAATTCTAATTCCATGATGAACTTCATATTTTTCTTTAATTCCCCTCAAGATAGCAATGGTGTCTTCAATTGAAGGTTCCACCACATGAACAGGTTGAAAACGACGTTCTAAAGCAGCGTCTTTTTCAATATGTTTTTGATATTCTTTTAAAGTGGTTGCCCCAACACAATGTAATTCTCCTCGGGCTAAAGCTGGTTTAAGCATATTTGAGGCATCAATGGCTCCTTCGGCCCCACCTGCTCCAACTAAAGTGTGTAATTCATCAATAAAAAGAATATAATTACCCGCTCTTTTTATTTCTCTTAAAACTGCTTTTAACCTGTTTTCAAATTCTCCTCTGAATTTAGTTCCGGCGACTAAGCCACCCAAATCAAGGGAGATCAATTCTTTGGCCTTTAATGACTCAGGAACGTCATTATCAACAATTCTTTGAGCTAACCCTTCAACAATAGCTGTTTTTCCCACTCCAGCTTCACCAATCAAAACAGGATTATTCTTAGTCCTTCGAGACAAAACTTGAATAACTCGTCTGATTTCATCATCACGACCGATAATAGGGTCTATTTTTTCTAATCTGGCCATCTGAGTTAAATTAATAGTATATTTTTCCAAAACTTGATATTTACTTTCTGGTTCTGGTTCAGTAATTCTTTCACTTCCTCTAACATCAGCCAAAACCTTAAGGACTTTTTCTGACCCAAGGTTAAATTTTTTTAAGATTTCTTTAACCAAAGAGGGGATTATTAGTAGAGCTAAAAATAAATGTTCAGTACTTACATATTCATCTTTTAATTTTTTTGCTTCTTTAGTGGCATAAAGAATAGTTTTTTGAAGCAGAGGAGTAATATATACTTCGGCCAAACTACTACTTGGCCCTATTTTTATTTGAGGTAATCTTTTAATTAATTGAATTAATTCATTTTTTAGTTTATCAATATCAATTTCTAATTTTTTCAATAAAGCCAAAACAACCCCTTCTTCTTGAATGACTAAAGAGAACATTAAATGTGGAGTATCAACCTGCTGTTGATTGTTTTCCATGGCCAGATTGTGAGCATTTTGTAAAGCTTCTTGAGCCTTAATAGTAAAGTTATTCATATTTATATCCTATCATTTTTTATTCTCAAGGTCAATAAAGCTTTCCTGTTTATTTTTTAGTAAAAACTGTTATAATTAAATTGTTATTTAATTCCAAACTTTGTTTATAATTAAAATGTTTTTTTAATTTCAAGGTTCTCGATAAACAAAGTAAGGAGAGATTCTTGTAATTAAATTATGAAAACACGTAGTTTTATAGCTGTTAACATTCCAAAAGAGATTAAACAAGTCTTGAACAATTGGATAGAAGATTTAAAAAAAGAGTTAAAAACAGATATAAAATGGGTTATTCCTGAAAATTTTCATTTAACTCTTCATTTTTTAGGTTATTTAGAAGAAAAACAATTAGAAAAAATAAGAATAATTTTACAAAGTAATGTTTTTAAAACAGAAATGGTTTTAAAAATAAAAGAAGCGGATTGTTTTCCAAATCAAAATAGACCAAGAGTTTTGTTTTTCAAATGTGAAGAAAAAGAAAATAACAATCTTATTAAGTTACAACAAATTATTGGTCAGGCATTAAAACATATGAACATGGAAATTGATGAACGAGTTTGGCAAATACACCTAAGCTTTGCTCGTGTAAAAACGCCAATTAAATTACCAATTTCTTTTAACAAAAAAATACCCGATGTAGAATTTAAAGTTAAATCCATTGATCTAATGAAAAGTGTTTTAAGTTGTAAAGGACCAGAATATACAATTTTAAATAAATATCTTCTTATATGATTTCTATTATTCTCACCACCTATAAAGAGTCAGAAACTTTACCCAGAGCAATCAGGGCAATTTTGAATCAAAATATTCAACAAGAATACGAACTTTTGATTATTGGTCCGGACAAAAAAACACAAGAAATTGTTAAAGAATTTTCAAAATATTCACAAATTAAATATTTAAAAGACAAAGGGAATGGAAAACCTGCTGCTCTTAACCTAGCTTTTGAAAAAGCCAAAGGAAAAATACTTGTTTTAACAGATGGAGATGTTTTTATTGGAAAAAATGTTTTAGAGCGCTTAATAAAGCCATTTCAAAATGATAATGTTGGAGCAGTTTCTGGTAATCCAGTTAGTTTAAACCTAAAAGAGAACCTTCTTGGTTATTGGTCTCATTTTTTAACCAATGCAGCTCATCAATGGCGTTCAAAAGGAGAGAATTTTCCTTGCACTGGATATTTATATGCTTTTCGTGATATAATAAAGAAGATTCCAGAAAATGTTTTTGCCGAAGATGGAATTATCACTCAAATGATTAGAAGTAAAGGTTATCAAATTGTTTATGTGTCCGAAGCAAAGGTTTATGTTAAATATCCAAATAATTTTAAAGATTGGTTAAAACAAAAGGTACGTTCCACTGGTGGATATATTCAAAAACAAAGTAGGGGAGAACGTAATATTTTACAAGAAATTATTAAGGGTTTTAAATTATTTTTTACTTATCCAAAAACTCTTAAAGAATTTTTTTACACCATTTTACTTTATTTAGCTCGTATTATTCTTTGGTTAAATATTTTTTGGAAAATTAAAATAAGAAAAAAATCTTTTGCTAAAATTTGGCAAAGAATTGAAAGTACTAAATAATATGTTTAAGAAAAAAACAATTAGAGTTCGTTTTGCTCCCAGTCCTACTGGATACTTACACATCGGTGGTTTACGCACTTATTTATACAATTGGCTTTTTGCAAAACAAAACAAAGGAAAAATAATTTTAAGAATCGAAGACACTGATCGTAAGCGTCAAGTGGAAGGAGCAGCTGAAAGCTTAATTAAAACTTTAAAACAATTTAATTTACCCTGGGACGAAGGACCTTTTTTCCAATCACAAAAGGTAGGAAATTATCGCAGTCTTGCACAAAAATTAGTTGAACATGACAAGGCCTATTATTGTTTTTGTACTTCTGAAGAATTAGAAAAAACTAGACAAGAACAAATTGCTAAGAAAATACCCCCACAATATAATCGGCATTGTCGAAATTTAACAGAGAAACAAATAAAAGAGAATATAAAATCAGGCAAACCATATGTTATTCGTTTAAAAGTGCCTGAGCAAGGAAAAATTAAATTTAAAGATTTAATTCGCAATCAAGTAGAATTTGATTTAAAAACAATTGATGACCAGATTTTATTAAAATCAGATGGTTGGCCTACTTATCATCTTGCTAGTGTAATTGATGATCATTATATGAATATTACTCATGTGATCAGAGGAGAAGAATGGTTGCCGTCTGTTCCAAAACATATCCTTATTTATCAGGCTTTTAAATGGCCAGTTCCTAAATTTGCTCATGTGCCATTGTTGCTTAATCCAGACCACTCTAAATTATCAAAACGTCAAGGTGATGTTTCGGTTGAAGATTACTTAGCCCAGGGATATTTGCCTCAAACTTTGATTAATTTTTTGGTTCTTTTGGGTTGGAATCCAGGAACGGAACAAGAAATATTCAGTTTAAAACAATTAATTAAAAAATTTTCAATAAATAGAATTCAAAAATCAGGAGCTATTTTTAATCGAAAAAAATTAGACTGGTTAAATGGCCATTATATTAGAAAAATCTCTTTAAAATGCTTAACCAAGCTGTGTTTGCCGTATTTAATCCAAGCAAATTTGATTAAAAAAGAGGAATATAGCTTAAAAAAGATTAAAAAAATCATTTTTTTAGAGCAAGAAAGATTAAAAAGACTAGACCAAATAGGGGAGTTAACTAGTTTTTTCTTTGAAAAAATAGATTATACTCCAACCCTTTTATTATGGAAAGAAACAACTTTGCCAGAAACTAAAGAAATTTTAAAACAAATTAAAGATTTATTAAATAAAATTCCTTTGTCGGCTTTTAAAAACAAAAAAATACTTAAAAATTTAAATATTTTAGCTAAAGAAAGGGGGATTGGACAAGTATTTTGGCCTTTACGGGTTTGTTTAAGTGGAAAAAAGGCTTCTCCGCCACCGGAGAATATTGCCGAAATTTTAGGAAAAGAAAAAACCTTACAAAGAATTGATCAAGCTATTATAAAATTAGATGATAAAAAAATATAAAAAAATTACATTTTTATTTATTTGTTTTTTAACAATTTTTTTATTTGCTAAATCCAGTTTGGTCATGGCAATTGATTATTCAAAAGAGATTGAAGATATTCAAAAACAGATTGAAGAACAGCAACAAGAAATGAAAGAACTGGAAGAACAAGAACAACTATATCAAGAAAAAATAGAAATTAAAAGAGACGAAGCAGTTACTTTAAAAAACCAAATATATTTTTTAAGTAATCAATCCTTAAAAAGAGAGTCGGAGATTCAAGAAAAAGAAAAAGAAATTGCCAGGACTAATCTTTCAATTAAGAATATTCAATTAAGAGTTTTGGAAAAAAAACAAGAAATTGAAAGATTTAAAGAAAATTTAAAAGAATTTTTACAAACCATTAATCAATATGATCAAAAAAATCATTTAGAAATAATTTTCCTTAATGATTCTATCTCAAATATCTTAAGTCATTTACGCTATTTAAACACGATTCAATCAGAATTAACTCATTCTTTACAAAGAATTGATTTAATTAAAGAAGGATTAGAAATACAAGAAAAAGATTTACGCCTCCAACTCCAAGACTTAATTGGTTTAGAATCCGAACTTAAAGATAAAAAAGCAAAATTATCTTCAGAACAACAAACTAAACAAACTATTTTAAAAGAAACCCAAGGAGCTGAATGGAAATTTCAAGCTCTTTTGGCAGAAGTGGTTAAAGAAAGAAAAGAAATTGAAAACGAAATGGTTAACTTAGAAAGAGATGTCAGAAGAAAATTAGCCCAAGAGAAGGAGCAAAAAGCAGAGTTAATGGAAAAAGAGGGGATTATTGTCTTTTCTTGGCCAGTCCCATTACAGGGAATTACTTGTGAATTTCATGATCCAGACTACCCTTATCGTAATTGGATTGGTGAGCATTCAGGCCTTGATTTAAGAGCTTCTCAGGGAACAGCGATAAGAGCTCCTGCTTCTGGTTATGTTGCTAGAGCAAAACACGCTGGATTGGGATATAGTTATATTATGATTATTCATAATGAATCTTTCTCCACGGTTTATGGACATGTTAGTGAGATTTTTGTTGAAGAAGACGAATATGTCAAAAGAGGTACTATTATTGGTCGAACCGGAGGATTACCAGGAACATCTGGAGCAGGCAGATTTTCTACTGGACCACATTTACATTTTGAAGTAAGATTAGATGGTATGCCTGTTAATCCTGAGGATTATCTGTTATAATATATAATGTATAATAAATAAATTAAATTATTTAAACTATGAAAGCATTTAAACTTTATATTAAAGAAGGGGGAATAAAAACTCAATTAATTTGGCTTGGGGCTTTATTAATTATTATTGGTATTGTTATTGCTAGTCTAGGAATTTATAACTATTTTACTATTCCTCAGGAAGCCGTTGAAGAGTTTCTTTATTTACCTCATGCCTTAATCTTAAAAGAATTATATTTATCAGCTGGGATGGGTATTATTGGTGTTGCTTTGCTTATGGCTGGCGCTTTTTCAGCTAAAAAGAAAGAAGAAGACAAACAATAAAAATCAAAATAATTTAATTGAAAGCAGAGCTTAAAATCAAATAATAATTAAATTTAATTATAAAGATTATTTATGTCAAATAAATTTTCTTCTAATAAAGAATATTCTATTGAAAAACCAAAAAAGTGGTGGAGAAAAGACATTGACCCTACTATTTCCTTTATATTTTTATTTATAGCAATAACAGCTGTTTTTGTAATGGGGGCTATGTTCATGAGAGAATATACTAATATTTGGACAAAAATCAGTCAAAGAAAAAATCAAGCTTATTCAATTGATCAGATTAAAAATTTAGAACAAATTGAGAAAGATATTCAATTTAAAGATATTGTTGTTCCTTAATAGGGGAGAAAGAAATTAATGGATTTATTAATCTAACATGCGTCGTTTATTATCTCTTTTACGTCGCTTGTATGTATAAAACAAGAGAGGCCATTTAAAGCCTCTTTTTTGCTTAATTAGTTGTTCTTATAT
>Ga0307992_1001535_pt1 | contig 13588 bp, 7 predicted proteins | sample EllFjometagen133_FD_203162 | JGI IMG/M metagenome (GOLD analysis project Ga0307992, IMG submission 203162) | Marine microbial communities from Ellis Fjord, Antarctic Ocean - #133 | ecosystem: Environmental > Aquatic > Marine > Unclassified | place: Southern Ocean | collected 2014-10-08
AATTATATTGATGGAGATATCACCTCTTCCCCCTACAACTCCACTGACTCTGCTAACATCCTTAGCGGTATTATTTGGGATGAAACATTAGGAACATCCAGCACCAACATTAAATTTCAATTACAAACTTCTGCTGACGGAAGTTCTTGGTCTGGCTGGATGGGTCCAGACGGCACAAATTCAGATTATTTTAACGATGATGACGCTAATTGCACCGAAGATTCTGGCACAGTTACTTGCACCTTGGCTGCTATCCCTTCAGACCTCAAAACCGGTGACGATGACCAATATATTCAATATAAAGCTTTTTTGGTCTCCGAAACTGGAGCCTACACTCCTACTCTAAGTAAAGTTACTCTGACTTATGTAGTCAACGCTAACCCAGAAGTACAAAACATTGATGTCTCTCAAGCAACAGATACAATTATTAATATGACAGTAGAGGTTAAAGACCCAGATACTACTGCTGGTAACACAACTCCCAACTACATTACTCCTAGCTATGAATATTCCTTAGATGACGGAGGCACTTGGCATGATGTTGATACTGATTACATTACCTATACTCCTTCCGCCCAAGGTGACGCCACAGATACAGATTCAGATGGGGCTATGGACATCAAAGTTTTAGAAGGTTCTTTCCTGACTTATGATATAGCTTGGAATGCTACAGGAGATATCACAGAAAACTATACTGAACAAGCTAAAATTAGAATGACTATTGATGATAATGAAGGGGCCTATAATACAGATATCGTTACTTCTAGTTCTTTTGAATTGGACACTATTACCCCAGTAACTGTTTCTGCCACCGCCATCGTCATCGATGCCAAAGACTATCCGGACACCGGAGAAGCTGAACTAGATCTCTTGGCTACTGATAATACCGATCTCCAGATGAAAATCGGAGAAGAATCAGATCTCTCTGATGGAAGTTGGGAAATTTACAGCGCTACCAAAACAATTTCTCCTACCACGGAAACTACTACAATCTATGCCCAATTCAAAGATGCCTATGGAAACGAAACCATTGTCCACTCAGCCACTCCTCCCGATAGTGGAGAATTCATGATGATCCAAGATACTTCCAATATGAAAGATGAAGCCAATCCAATCTATGCTCTCTTTATCTCTTGGTTAGAAATAGCTGTTCCTACTCCTGGTTTTAAACAATACAATATCTATCGAAAACTAGATTCAGATCCAACTTACACTTATCTGGATTCTACTTCAGAAGGATACATTGGAATGAACTATTATTACGATGACACCGTGAACTTTGATGAAATCTATACTTACCGCATTAATGCCGAAGATGTCTATGGCAATATCTCGGCTTTTACCGATATCTCTCCAACCGGAAAAGCTAATGGAACTCAGGATGCTGGAGAAGGCGGAGGAGGATCAGAAACTACTGCTCCAATTATATCCAATGTAGCCACTAGCTCAGTCTACACTACCCAGGCTACAATCACCTGGGACACAGATGAATTATCTAATTCTACAATTGGCTATGACACGGCCACTAGTTCATTTATTACAGAAACAGGAATTGCCACAATGGTAGAAACTGGTCACTCTATTACGCTAACCGGATTAACCCCTGGATCAGATTATTATTTCCGCGTTAAATCAGCTGATCCTATTGGTAATACCGCTAGCTCTACTCACAATACCGATGGCTATATGTTTACCACGCAAGCCGGACCTAGTATCGCTACTACTAGTATCTCTGTAACTAATATCACTAATACCGGAGCTAAAATTAATTGGACTACAGATATTATAGCTAGTAGCTCAGTCACATATTCGAGTCATTCAGACATGTCTGACTCAACCACTAGTAATAATGACACCCAAGTAACTGATCATAACATCACTCTCACCGGACTAAGTACTGGTGTTAAATATTATTATTATATCGAATCAGCCACAGCTAGAGCTAATAACAGTGGTAGCTATTATTATTTCACCACTAGCCAGGATACCACCGGACCAACTATTACATTTACATTTGCTACGGATGTTACTAGTATTACTGACACTACTGCTACAGTTAATTGGATTACAGATGAACCAGCTAGCTCTACTATTGTCTGGGGATTCGACACGAGCTACGCCTCAGGCACAATGAGTAATATTAATAAAAACTATAATCATTCATTCGATCTAACCGGACTAACTCTCGGCACAGAATATCACATTAGATTAACTAGTACGGATGAGAATGATAATACTAGTATCAGTACTGATTATACATTTACCACCACTGATTCAACCGATATCACAGCTCCAATCATCACTATTAGTCCAACTGCTACTACTATATCCGATACTTGGGCGATAATCACCTGGTTAACCAATGAAGCTAGTGATTCTACAGTTAGATACAGCTCTACCTCAGGAGTATATAGTCTAGCCTCATCTACAACAGCTAGATATACCAATCACTCTATTAAACTAACCGATCTAACAGCAGAAACAATCTATTATTTCTACGCTACTAGTATAGATGCTAATTCAAACTCTACTTCCTCCATACCCTGGAACTTCACCACTTTAGAAACCCAATACGGAGAAACTGAAGTAGAAACACTAGAAGACACGGCTAGGACAGAAGGTGAAGGTTCAGTTACTTCCCCTGGCGGAGGCGGGACTATCATTATTGATAAGACAGATAAACAACCACCTAGTATATCGGATATTAGGATAACTGGGCTTACATCTAATTCTGCTACTGTAGATTGGGTGACAGATGAACCTGCTACTTCAATTACGAATTATCAATTACGAATTACGGGAGGGGATGAGTGGATTATGTCGGGTAATTCAAACGATATAGACAACCCTACCATTAAACATGAAGTTATACTCCGTTTATTAAATGAAAGTACAATGTATAATTATAAGGTTTTGTCTCAAGATAATTGGCACAACCTCTCCACCTCCGATCCAAAACAATTCACCACCCTCTCCTACTCAGAAGAACTAGCTCAAGCCGAAGCCAAAGAACTCAGTTTCGAAGAGATAGAAGCCCTGCTCGCAGAGCAGAAAGAAACTGGGGAAAAGATAAATCAAGACGAAGAATCCACCCTCCTCTCAGCCGCTAAAAAAGCTATGAGTATATTCAAAAGACTAGCCTCTAGTGTCTCGATTGATTCTCTAGAATCAGTGCTAATGGAACAAGTAAGTGATATAGATATATTAGCTAGTTCCATCCCAGCTCCATTACTTTCCGGAGAACCAAAAGTAATAACAACCGCTACTGGTGCTACTATTGCCTGGAGGACAGACAAAGACTCTAATTCTCTCGTGGCTCTATCTCCGGAAGGCGCATATAAAGTAGCTGATAACAACGACGGAGTCTATCTCCAAGTAGTTGGTAACTCGGGGGAGGCTACTAAAGAACATGTTGTGCCAATCTATGATTTAGAGTCAGACACTCTCTACCACTACCAACTCAGAAGCAAGGCTAGTATCGGACCAATGGCTAAGTCGCGTGATTTCACATTCCGCACCCAGTCTGAGTTAATCCAGATAACCAACTATACTGTAGAATTAATTAGTCCAGAACAAGCTATATTCAAATGGGTAACTAATATCGAATCAGATTCTACTATCAAATACACTCCATACAGAAATAACGTGTTAGCCAATGACGAATCTAGAACAAAGTATCTAGAAATAAGTACTAATATCCACGAAATAGGTATTAATAACCTCGAAGCTGGTATTACTTACCGCATAGAGCTAATTAGCAAAGATATCGAAGGTAATCAAACTAGCGAAACTATTGATAATTTTTCTACAGCCAATGATGACCTACCACCAGTTATCACCCAAGTCCAAACCAAGTCAGCTATCTCACCAGGCAAGAACACCAAAGTCCAAACTATCATTATCTGGGCTACTAACGAATTATCCACTTCCAGGGTCTACTTCCAGGAGGGGATAGCTAGAGCTGATCAGGAACTAAGCGACCAAACCGGACAAGAAAACTCCTATACCAAGAGACATGTAGTAGTTATCACTAAATTTGATCCAGGCAAAGTATATTCATTCAGAGTAGAATCTATTGATTCGGGTGGCAATACTGCTATATCAAAGATATATACTATTCTTACCCCTAGACAACAGGAATCAGTCTTCCAGGTTATCATGAAAAACCTAGAAGAGATCTTTGGTTGGGTGGGGGCTATTAGGAGGTAGGGAAGAAAAATAATTTAATTTTATGTCAGAGTTAGCTTTTAAAATTGAGCAGAATAAAGAAGATGAGTTTGATTTAGAAAAATTTTTGTCAGAAAAAAATATAGCACCTGAAATACAAGAAGTAATTAATAAATATGATTATTTACCTGAAGCACTAAAACAGATAGTTGAAAAATTAGATGAATATCAGGTAAGTCATGCAGTTGGAGTAGCCGAGAAATGTTTGTTTTTGTCAAAAGAAATAGGTCTTTCCGAAAAAGATACTGATAAAGTTATTCAAGCTAGTTTTTTACATGATATTGGAAAAGCTGCAGATGACGAGATGATACATTTAGTAACAAGCGATGAAAAGTTTAGCAAGGATAAGGATGGTGAAGAAAAAAGAGATAAAATAAATGAACACCCCGATGAAACTAGAAAGTGGTGCAAGCAAAGAAGTGTTCCCAAGGACGTTATGTATATTGCTGTTGGGCACCATGAGTACAAAGATAATAAAAAAAGTTACCCCAGACAACAAATAAGAGCAGAAGTTGATGACAACTTAAAAAAACTTAAAAATATCTTTAGTTTAGTTGACAGGTACGATGCTTGGAAAAATAAACGCTTTTATAAGGAGGCTATGTCATTAGAGGATTGTGAAAAAGAAATGAAAAATAATGATATTACATTAGAAGAAGATAAAGAAATTATACGAATATTATTAAAAAATGATCTAAATTAACGGTTTATACACATTGACAAAATTGGCAATGTTTGATACAATATAGTTAAGAATAAAAAAGAAGATAAAAAATTATATCTTTTTTTAAATTCCTCAAAAAAACAAAAATAAAAACAAAAAATGCTAAATACAAACAATACGCTTTCTACCAATGCGCATAGATTTGATTTTGTAGGGTGGAGAGCATACAATGAAATAAAAAAGAAAGCAATGGAGCAGAAGTTCAGTATGTCTGGACTTATAATAAGCTTGTCCATTGCTTTTTTTGTTGTTATTTTAAGCGCTTATATTTTGAACGTTATTTATGTGTCAATTGAAGAAGCTAGAAAGCATGAGATTTTTTTGAATCAAAAAATATATCAACTTGAAAATAAGGAATTATTAGATACAGATATAATAAGTGATTTAAAAAATATGATATCAATTCCAACGGCATACGCTAGTGAGGTAGAATATCAGGGTGGGCCAGTGTTATATACTCACCATATTGACATAGAAGCTGGTGAAGCGAAGGAATATGAAGTAGTTATAAAAAATACTGGAGATAAGATATGGGAAGAAGGAGAAGTTAGTTTAGAAATTGGCCCCTATTTAAAAAGTTTTTCAAAAGTAAAACATAATTCTTGGCTCAAATACTATCAAATAGAAAAGATTAACAAAAATATTAATCCTGGCGAATCAGTAATTATTAAGTTTTACCTACAATCTCCAGATAATATTAATGGAATAATTCAGGAGAATTTTTATTTGGTGGTTAATAATAGAATAATACCTGGCACAGAGATGAGATTTTTTATGAGCTTGAAAAGTATAGATATGGTTTTTGATGAACCTCAAAATAGTACTATTATTCAAGAAGTTGTCAATGAGAAAACAGAAGAGGAATCCGCCTTCGCTGACTCGGCCTTCGTAGCCACTTCGGCGAAGGAAGTAGCTACGGCGGACAAGGAAGATATTGATTTTTGCAATGCTCTTACTGAAGTAGAAAAAGAAGAATTTATAGAATGCCAAACAAATAGTAATGAAAATGATGTTACTAGTGGGATAAGTGAAAATATTCAATATTCAGAAGAGCCAACCATAAGAGTCGGGTTATTTAATACAAAAAGCGCTCAAAGATTAACTAGTAATACTAAGTATGATGTTTATTCAGGTGATAGATTGATTTTGCAAAATTTATCAGCCAGGTTTGTTTCGACTGTTTCATATAATACAAAAAGAAGTCTGTATATAATTAGTACTTCTGGTATTACTAAATTTTTGGATAAACCAATACGTTTTGTTCCAGTTTCAGAAAATGGAATTATGACTTTATTTGATTTTGACAATCGAGCAAGGTGGAATAATTCAATTAATTATAATCAATATAGAAATATAGTTGAATTTAATTATAGTTTAAATACAGGTAGGCTTTGGATAATTAATGAGCTACCAATTAGCTCTTATTTAAAAGGTCTAACCGAAACAACAAATTACTCACCAGTTGATTATCAAAAAGTGATTGCAACGGCAGCTAGAACTTATGCTCTTTATCACTATAATCGAGGTATAGAATATGATATACCTGACGGATCAACCAAGCATGCCAATGAACATTTTCATTTAGACGCGACCTATGATCAAGTTTACAAGGGATATGTTTCAGAGAGCTTGCTTAGTAGATTAAACGAAGCGGTGGACGCAACAAAAGGGATAGCAGTGACTTATAATAAAGCGATAGTAGTTACACCGTATTTTTCTAGAAGTGATGGACGGACTAGGTCATGGCAAGAAGTTTGGTATGGTGGAGACAAGCCTTGGTTACAAAGCGTCGATGTGCCAGAAGATAAAGGTGAAACACTTTGGGGGCATGGTGTTGGCATGAGCGCTCAAGCAGCTCTAGAAATGGTGCGAGACAAATTAATAAATTGGGAGAAAGTATTGAAGCATTTTTATACTGATATAAATTTACAAAAAATATATTAATATATTTTGAAATTAAGGGTCTAGATAATTAACGCCCGAAAAGAAATAAAAATTAATTAATTAAAAGTACATTAACAATCGAATAGTAATGTGAATTACGAAATAGCTCACTACTGCAATTTTTATATTTTGGTAAATTTATTAAAAAATTTTCTCAGCTTAGCGCTTGCTAGGCTTTTAAAAATTATTTAAAAAATTTCCTCAAAATCTAGAAAATTTCGTTACGCGATCTATTTCGTAATTCACATTAGAAATTAAAAAAATCAAATGATAAAAACAAATATCATTAGATTGAATGAACTTTTTGTTATATCAGGAAGTTTTGAAAACGTAGTTATTGTGGAAATAATGTTTTGTAAGATGAAATTATGATATTGAGTTTATCATGAAAAAACGCTCTTTAATAAAAAGGGCTATGTCAGTTTATTAATCTCAGAAAGAAGAATTAAGGACGGGTATAGCCCTCTCTTTCTTGACTTATTCTCGGATTCTAAAAGAGAGTAGGTCGAGCACGGGGAATAATAAAAAAATCTCGAATTTTCGAGATTTTTTTATTTTCTTGATTTTGAATAGTTATACTGGTAAACTAGTTTTATAATATCTAATTACTTAAATATGCAAAATTACTTGGTTATTTTATTGTTTTTAGTGTTGATAACACTTTTGGGTGTGATTATTTTTTTATTACTTAGAAAAAAGGAAAATAACGGGAATGGTGAAGAAAAGATGATACAAATGATGGAAAGATTATCTCATTTAAGTGAGCAAAATAAAGATTTGCGTCAGGTTATAGATCAGAAGTTATCAGAAACACATAAAGCTAATCAAGAACAATTTGGTCAAGCAACAAAAATTATACAAGGAATAACTGGTCAGTCAGCAAAATTAATTTCTGATGTAACTGAAAAGTTAACAAAATTAGACGAGACAAATAAACAAGTTGGTAGTTTTGCTTCTCAGCTTCAAAATCTTCAAGATATATTAAAGAACCCAAAACAGAGGGGAATACTTGGAGAGTATTTCTTAGAAGAAACACTTAAAAATGTTTTACCACCAAATTCTTATCAAATGCAATACGGATTCAAAGATGGAAGCATTGTTGATGCTGTGGTTTTTGTAAAAGATAAAATTATTCCAGTTGATTCTAAATTTTCTTTGGAAAACTATGAACGTATTTTAGATAGTAAGGATAATGAGACAAGAGAAAAATATGAACGCTTGTTTAAGCAAGATTTAAAAACAAGAATTGATGAAACTGCCAAGTATGTAAAGCCAGGAGAGAAAACAATGGATTTTGCATTTATGTTTATACCAAGTGAGGCTATTTACTATGACTTGCTTGTAAATAAAGTTGGAACCGCACAAGTGAATACTAGAGATCTAATTGAATATGCATTTAAAGACAAGAAAGTTATCATTGTTTCTCCTACTTCTTTTTTAGCTTATCTTCAAACTGTTTTGCAAGGTCTTAGGGCTATGCAGATTGAGGAGAGCGCTGTAGCTATAAGAGCAAATGTTGAAAAATTAGGTCGTCATATAAATAGCTATGAAAATTTTATGAAAAAATTAGGAATTAGTATGTCTGCGACTGTTAATCATTATAATCACGCTTATCACGAGTTAAAGAAAATTGACAAAGATGTAGCAAAAATTACAGAGGGCGAGTCAAAAATGGAGGCTAGTTTAGTAGATAGGCCAAAAGTAGAATAATTAATAATTATGAATATTCGAAAAGATAAATCAAAAAATTTGCAAAGAGCGATTGTGGAGGCGATTGCTTTTTTTGATTTATTTGATTTTCCGATGACAGATTTTGAGATTTGGCAAAATGTTAGAATTCAGTGTGATTATGGCGATATAAAGAGTGAGTTAAAAAAAAATATTTTATGCTTAGAAACAAAGAATGGTTTTTGGTTTTTGAAAAATAGATCTTTTATAATAGGAACCAGAATGAGACGGTATAATTATACAGATAAAAAATTCAAGAGAGCTTTGAGAGTGAGTAGAATTTTTAAATTCATTCCTTGGATAAAAATGATCGGCATCGGAAATATAATTGGTACTCATAATTTAAAAAGAGAAGGCGATATAGATTTTTTTATTATTTCTGAAAAAAATAGAATTTGGATAACGAGATTTTTTTGTGTATTAATTATTAAATTTTTAAGACTTAGGCCAGAGCAAGGAAATATTAAAGATAAAATATGCCTTAGTTTTTTTGTTGATGAAAAAGAGATGAATTTAAAAAATTTAATGATACAATCCGACATCCCTGATTATTATTTTGTTTATTGGCTGGCTGGTTTAGTTCCAATATATGACACAGATGGTATTTATAATAAATTAATTAAGGAAAATATTTGGGTAAAAGAATTTTTACCAAATTGGAATATAAAAAATGTTTATTATTTAAGAGATGTAGGAAATGGAAATTCAAAATTTTATCGAGATGTATTGGATATGCTTATTGGGGGTTTTGAAAAAAAGTTTCAAAAATTATCACTTAAAATACTTCCGCAAAATATTAAAAAAATTATGAATCAGAATGATGGGGTGGTTGTGAGTGATCATGTATTAAAATTTCATGTGAATGACAGAAGACGAGAGTTCGCACAAAAATATAAATTTAAATTAAAAGAATTAAATATAAATGAATAAATATTTTAAAAAAATAATAGAACATGGTTTGTATATAATAGTTTTTTTATTATCTTTACAGGCGAGGTTGTTTATTCGAAATGGAGAAATTGAAGGTGGTTTTTCAGAATATTTGACTATCAGTTTGTATGGAGTAGATATTTTACTCTTAATTATTATATTGTTAAATGGTTTTATTTTTTTAAGGGAATTAAAAGCTAAAAAGTTTGATTTTAAAATTAGTAAATTATTATATTTGATTGGAGGGTTGGATTTAATTGTTTTTATTTCAATTTTTTTTGCAGAAGACAAAATATTGGCTTTATATAAATATAGTATTTTTTTACTTGGAATTGGTTTGTTTTGGTTAATTGCTGGTGCAAGTTATAATAAAGCAAAATTATTATGGAGTTTTTTAGCGGGAATTATATTGCAAACATGTTTAGGTATTTGGCAATTTTTAATGCAAAGTAGTTTTGCTAATAAATGGCTAGGTTTGGCAATGCACGATTCTAGTGATTTAGGAGTTTCTGTGATAGAGGTTATTGGAAGTGATGGAGTTTGGGAAAGATGGCTTCGAGCTTATGGAGGCTTTGATCATCCGAATATTTTGGGTGGAGTAATGGCTATTGGTTTGTTGGTTTTATTAAATTTGTATTTAAAAAATTCCAACTTGATCACCGGACAGTCAGGTTTTCAAAAAATAAAACAATATTTATTACTTACAGCATATATCTTGATGTTTATGGCTTTGATATTTTCCTTTTCTCGTGCTGCTTGGTTGGGTTTTATTGTTGGCATAATAATTTTATCATTTATTTTGGTAATTCAAAAAAAATATTATCAACAAAAAGAATTACTTATTATTATTTTGATTAGCGTGGCTCTGACGTCGTTAATATATTCGCAATACAGTAATTTATTTCAGACTAGATTATCTATTAATTCCAGATTGGAGAATATTTCATATGCGGAAAGGGTGTCTTCAATTAATGATTCTAAAATAATAATTAAAGATAATTTTTTGTTTGGAACTGGGATTGGTAATTACGCTTTAGAGTTAGATAATAATACTATCAATAGTCACCCAAGTTGGTATTACCAACCGGTGCATAATGCGTTTTTATTAGTTTGGTCAGAGCTTGGAATTTTTGGTTTATTATTTTTTGCTTTGTTGTTAGTTTATTTGTTGTTTAATAGCTATAAAAATAAAAAATATTTTAATATTGTAATAATATTATCATTGATAACAATAATGATGTTTGATCATTGGTGGTGGAGTCTGCATTTTGGAGTGTTGTTTTGGTGGTTTGTAATGGGGATGGTTTATAGGGACAATAAATTCGTGTAAATTAAACCATTTTAATAAATTATATTTGTTATTAATCCTTTTTAATCCTAGCTAAAAGTTTTTGGTATTGACATAAATACCATTTTTTGTTATGATACTATGTTAGTTTTGGCTTTCTTTGTGTATATTTTAAAATAGTTAATATTTACTAAGAAGATCAAAAAAATGGTTTTCCTCTTTGCCAATATTGGCGAGGAGAATAAGCTTTCTTAAAATGAGGAGGCAAAAGGAGAGATCATGAATACTTTGCGTTCAGTAGCACATCTACAGAGGGAACTCGGAGGCGACCTTTTTAATGTACTGGTCAGCTCCGACAACACCGAGGCCGTCCGACAGCTTGCCCGAGAGTTGACGGAAAAAGCTTTGCCGACCAAAATGACCATCGGAGATCGAACCTACGAAATTCTCTGTTTTCTGCGAGGAGAAGAAACGTCAGTGGTCGGCTACACTATGGTCGACCGAGCCAAAGAGATGAACGCACATCTCGGACAGGACGACGGGGAATACATCTTGAAACATCAGGACGAGATTCCCGCTAGCCTGCGAGGTAAAGTGGGGTTCGTTTTTACGGACTGGCGTCGTCCCGTCAATCCCGGGGACGTCTGTTACGTTTACTGGGACGGCGACCGCTGGGTTCGGTATTGGCATTGGCTCGACGACGATTACTGGGACGGTGGTGATCGATTTCTCCGTCGCAAGTAGGCACTTGGAGCCTCGTGTCCTTGGAACTGGAACTTTATCCCTTGGACACTTGGTAACTTGTCGTCGTAACAACAAAACCCCGCACGTTTTATGCTTTTAAGAAGCAGACGACGCGTGGGGTTCTTTATTTTTTGTATTGAATTTTAAAAACCCATCTATTTTTTGAAAATAGGTTAAATTGGGGATAAATGATTAAAAAAATTGATAAATAATTATTATTGTATTATTGTTAGTATAGTAGATCTAATAAATATTTCAAAAAATAAAATTATGTATAAAAAAGTAGAACTTAAAAATGGTTTAGAATTAATTACCGCTCCAATTGAAGGGACAAAGACCGCAACTGTTTTTGTGATGATAGGAGTTGGATCAAAGAATGAAGAGAGAAGTAACAACGGAATTTCTCATTTTTTGGAGCATGTATTTTTTAAGGGAACAGAAAAAAGACCAGATACTTTAACCATTTCTTCCGAGCTAGATAGTATAGGGGCTGATTTTAATGCTTTTACGACTAAAGAGTTTACGGGATTTTGGGTAAAGGTTGATTCATCAAGGATTGAATCTGCTATTGATATACTTAGCGACATGTTGCAGAATTCAAAATTTGATTCTAATGAAATTGATAGAGAGAAGGGAGTAATTATAGAAGAAATAAATATGTATCAAGATAATCCGATGATGTACATAGAAGATGTGTTTGAGTCTTGTCTTTATGGCGACACTCCTGCGGGACGCGAAATAATTGGAACCAAGGAAAATATTACAAATTTTAAAAGAAAGGATTTTATCGATTATATAAAGAATCAATATAGTTCAAAAAATATTAAAATTTGCGTAGCTGGAAATTTGGGTGATAAGTCAGGAGATCTAATAGAAAAATATTTTTCTAAATTAAATAATTTTAATCCAAAAGCTAAATTAAAAACTACAGAAAATCAAAAGGAGCCCAAGGTTAAAATTCATTATAAAGATATAGAGCAGGCGAATTTGGCCTTGGGTGTACGGACTTTTCCTATAGAGCATAAAGATGAAATTATTTTGAAATTATTAAGTATTATTTTAGGCGGATCAATGAGCTCTAGGCTTTTTATTAGTTTGCGCGAAAGAAGCGGTTTAGCTTATTACGTAAGAACGCAAGCTGAGTTTTATTCTGATACTGGATATCTAACCACCATGGCAGGTGTGCCGGCTAATAAGGCGGATGAAGCTATTCAAATAATTTTTGATGAATATAAAAAAATGAAAGAAGAGTTAGTTTTGGAAGAAGAATTAAGAAGAGTAAAAGATATGATAAAAGGTAAGTCTATAATTCAATTAGAATTATCTGATAATGTAGCTAATTGGTATGCGAAGCAAGCTGTAATTAGAAAAAGTATCTCAACCCCAGAAGAATATTTTAAAAAATTAGAAGAAGTAACCGCAGGAGATATAAAAAGAGTGGCAAATGAAGTATTTGTTAATAAAGGATTAAATTTGGCAGTGATAGGGCCTTTTAAGGATAAGAAGTTTGATATTCAGATTAACTAGATGTGATATATTTAAAAAATCATCTTAATGAAATAAGGTGATTTTTTATTTACTTAATGTTATTAATTTTTTTATGATAATAACATGATTAATGTTGAAAATATTTATCATATATATAATCGAGGCGTGGATAAACGCAATATATTTTTAGATAAAGCTGATTTTATCAGATTTGTTATTAGTATGAGAGAATTTAACAAAGTGGAACCGATTGGGAGTTTGTATAGAAAACAGCATGAAGAAAACAGTATTAAAAACACTGAAAGTGAGAAAGGTGTCCGACACCCTATAGGATGTCGGACACCTTGCCAGAGAAGTTTGGTTGAAATATTTTCATATTGTTTGTTAGATAATCATTTTCATTTTGTTTTAGGTGAAGTGGCAGAAGGAGGTATTTCAGAGTTTATGAAAAGATTAAGCGGGGGTTATACTAATTTTTTTAATAAAAAATACAAAAGATCAGGATCATTGTTTCA
>Ga0307992_1001536_pt1 | contig 13587 bp, 10 predicted proteins | sample EllFjometagen133_FD_203162 | JGI IMG/M metagenome (GOLD analysis project Ga0307992, IMG submission 203162) | Marine microbial communities from Ellis Fjord, Antarctic Ocean - #133 | ecosystem: Environmental > Aquatic > Marine > Unclassified | place: Southern Ocean | collected 2014-10-08
TCTCCGTTCTTGGAAAAATGGGTCGGGATCCTAAAGCATTCTATCAGAAAGCATGGGAAAACAATACATCCGATGCTTCTAAAGCCTTGAAATACATTAATGCTCTCTTTAACGATAACGATTATAAAACAGCTATTGATGTGGCAAAACAAACAATACAATTCAATCCGCAAAACATTACCCTTATTAAAAAGCTTGCTGAAAGCTATGACTATAATGGTCAGTCCGATGAAGGATTGAAAACTCTTGAAAAATACGCCCGCTCAAATCCTCGTGATATTAACATGCAAATCGATGTTGCATTGAGAAATAATGATTTCGGGAATTATGAAAAAGCTTATACGATCATTTCTGCTGCCATTAAAATAACACCGGATAATAAAGAAGTTTATTATACACGTGGTAAAGTACTTGAAACCACGGCTGAAATGACCACTCTGGAAAAAGGTAAGATCGATTGCAATGATAAGATCGTTTACCACATGGCATATGAAGATTATAAAAAATCTAAAGAACTTGGAAATTTTAATGCGCAATTCCGTGTTAAATATTTATACGATAATGATCTGACTATCGCAAAAGCCAAAGATAGATTCCTTATCGGAGATGCGAACAAAGTCAACTCGAATACCTACAAACCCTTAGGAGAGAGTTATTCTTGGATCACGAGAACAGTAAGCGTAAAATAGTTTATATTGGTTCCGACCATGCCGGATTCGAAGCAAAATCCCATATTATTGATCTTGTCAGTAATATGGGATATTCTGTTATAGATAAAGGTACCTTTTCCCCTGAATCGGTTGATTATCCCGACTTTGGAGTCGCAGTGGGAAAAGCGGTAGCAAATGACCCCGACACCTCGGGTATCATTATTTGTGGTACAGGTATCGGGATCAGCATAGCTGCAAATAAAATTAAAAATATCCGTGCCGCTTTGTGCACAACACCTTTGCATGCCGAAATGGCACGCAAACACAATAATGCAAATATCCTCGCAATGGGCGCCCGTATGACCAATCTTGAAGAAATGGATGCCATCATTAATACTTGGTTTTCCTCTGACTTTGAAGGCGGTCGTCATCAAATGCGCGTAGACAAAATTCATTCATTAACCGAAAAATAGTGGTGATAGCATGTACGAGAACATGAAAAAAAATGACCCTGAAGTATTCAATACCGTTAAAAATGAACTTGATCGTCAAAGAGATGGTTTAGAAATGATCGCTTCGGAGAATTTTGTATCCAAAGCTGTTCTTGAAGCCTCCGGTAATATCATGACCAATAAATACGCGGAAGGATATCCAGGAAAGCGTTATTATGGCGGATGTGAATTTGTTGATGTGGTTGAAAACCTCGCTCGCGATCGTGCCAAAGAACTTTTCAACTGCGAATATGCAAATGTCCAACCGCATTCAGGTTCTCAGGCAAATATGGCCGTTTACTTTACATTATTGAAACCGGGTGATACGATCCTTGGCATGAATCTCGCACATGGTGGTCATTTGACCCATGGTTCTCCTGTCAATTTTTCCGGTAAGCTTTATAATATTGTTTCTTATGGTGTAGTGAAAGAAACAGGTCTTATTGATTACGATGATCTTGCACAAAAAGCACGTGAGCATAAGCCCAAATTGATTATTGCGGGTGCCAGTGCTTATTCCCGTCACTATGATTTTGCCGCTTTCAGGAAAATCGCAGATGAAGTGGGTGCGTTTTTGATGGCCGATATTGCCCATCCTGCAGGATTGGTTGCAAGCGGCTTACACCCATCCCCTATTCCCTACTGTGATGTAGTAACCACTACAACTCATAAGACACTACGCGGACCTCGCGGTGGTATGATACTCATGGGAAAAGATGTTGAAAACCCATTTGGTATTGTTGCGCCTAAATCGGGACGAGTTAAAATGATGTCAGAACTTTACGATTCAACCGTGATGCCGGGCATTCAGGGCGGACCGCTCATGCATATTATTGCTGCTAAGGCAATCGCTTTTGGCGAAGCACTCAAACCTGAATTTAAAGTATATTGTCAAAAAGTTATAGATAATGCCAAAGCACTTGCTAAGGCTTTAGTTGAATATGGTTTTAATCTGGTTTCTGGTGGAACCGATAACCATCTTGTCCTAATTGATCTACACAATAAAAATATAAGTGGAAAAAAAGCGGAAACACTTCTGGAATCCATTGGTATAACCTCTAACAAGAATATGGTTCCTTTTGACGATCGCTCTCCCTTTGTTACGAGCGGTATGCGTTTAGGAACGCCGGCACTGACTTCTCGGGGATTTACCGAAGAGGATATGCGTCAGATCGCTGCGATCATTGATCATGTGATCTCTGATCCTGAAAATGAGGCTGTATTGGAACAGGCAAAGAACGATGTTAAAAGCCTGGTTGCCATACATCCCTTATATGAGGATTTTACTCTATGAGATGTCCGAATTGCGGATTTGATGAAAACAAGGTGATCGACTCCCGCCCTCTGACCAAAGAGAATGGGATCCGCAGACGTCGTGAATGTGAAAAATGCAGTTATAGATTTACAACCTACGAATACGTCAGTCTTACCACTGCATTGGTTATTAAATCAAACGGTACAAGAGAAGAATTCAACCGCGAAAAATTGATCCGCAGTATTTCACTTGCCTGTGTTAAACGGCCCGTTTCCATGGATAGCATCCTTGTAATCGTTAAAAGTGTTGAAAATAAGATACTTAGCGAAGGTTTGGCTGAGATCCCATCCAAGCAAATTGGTGAGGTCGTGATCGACGCGTTGAAAAATATTGACAAGGTTGCCTATATTCGTTTTGCATCAGTCTACCATGATTTTGAATCTGTTGAAGAATTTAACCGAAGAATTCAAGATTTGGAGCAAAACGGATAAGCTTGATAAATAGCTATTTTTTTAATTGACATTTATGGAATAATTGTCAATATTTAAAGCGATAAACTAAGAGGTACACATACACATATCCGTTCGTTAAAGATGCTTGAAAAAAAAGAAGATTAATTTAAGGTATTGCATCTTATAACGATACGCATTTTTGAGCGTTATAAGATCGCTCATTTTTTATTAGGAGAGATGTTTTATGAAACGAAAAATATTTTTGATCGTACTGGGAATCATGTTGACCGTGTCCTCTGCATTTGCCATTACCAATACTGGAGCTGTATGGTTATTGATCGCTCCCGGTGCACGTGCAGAAGCCATGGGCGAAGCTCAGGTTGCTATAGCAGATGATGCCTATGCATCATATTACAACCCGGCAGGTTTGGCATATATGAAGAAGAACGAGATCGGTGCTATGTATTCCAAATGGTTACCCAATCTTGTTTCTGATATGTATTACACTTTCCTGACAGGTGGATACCATGTCCCGAATGTGGGTACATTTGGCGGTCACGCCATTTATTTGAACCTTGGTGAACAAGTATGGACAGATGAATACGGCAACAGTTTAGGAACTTTTATTTCTTACATGACGGCTGTCAGTGCATCTTATGCCACAAAGGTTACAGAAAATTCAGCCATTGGTATTAATTTAAAATTTGCATATCAAATGTTAAGTCCGGTTGGTGCCGGTGTTGAACAGGGTAATGGAGATTCCTTCCACCTGGGTTTTGATTTTGGTTATCAAATCCGCAATCTTCTTAATGATCATTTGGATCTGGGTTTTGCCATATCCAATATCGGACCTAAAATTGCCTTTGTCGATAAAGCCCAAGCAGACCCACAACCCACGAACTTAAAAATGGGTCTTAATGTTAATATTCTTAAACAAGAACACAATGATCTTTCCTTTGTTTTTGATATGAATCGCATTCTCGCCAGTTCTCATCCTGCTATGGATGTTAATGACAACTATATTATTGAACTGGGCAAACCTTCCGAATCTGTTATAGGTGAAGAAAGCTATACGGATAATTGGGTTGTCGGTATTTTTACTTCATTTACGGATGACTGGAAATACGCCGGTGATATCGATCGCAGTGGCGACGGACTCATTGGCGGGTACGATAATGAGGGCGATAAACAAGGCTGGTATAATGCCTATGGCGAATATATCGATTATGTAACACCCGCTGAAGACGCTGGTGAAGCCCGCTGGGTAAATGTTGATGCAGATGTAACTGTCGACGGTCCCGGTGAATACACTGCAGCCAAGGAATATGTTGGCTGGGGTGAGTTTGGTGATAATGCCGGACAATTCGCAGAAGATGTAGCTGAAGTCGGGTCACAAGAAACCGGTAAGTTCAGCAATGAATTGCGTGAGATAATCCTGAATACCGGTATTGAATATATTTACAATAAAATGTTTGCCCTTCGCGCAGGCTTTATTTATGACCGGGAAGGTGACGTCATGAGTCCCACAGTTGGATTCGGCTTCATCTACAAAGGTCTAGGCTTTGATTTTGCCTATACAGGTGGAGCAGAAGGCCATCCTCTGGCCAATACAATGCGCTATAGTTTACGATACGAATTCTAACATCACCACACGGAAAGCATTATGAAAAAAATTGCTCTTTTCGTCTGGATAATCTTCAGCTTCCTCCCCTTGGAAGCTGAAATATTATCAGAGGGAATTTCTTCAGGAACACGGGACTATCTCGCTATCCGGGTGGAATTCCAAGAAGACAACATAACACTGACAACCGGTAACGGCAAATTCATGCAAAGTGAATGGACCGGACATGATTCGGTTTATGCACTGGATGCATTGCCACATGATCGCAATTACTTTAAATCACATTTAACTTTTCTCAATAATTATTGGGATCATGCTTCGTCCGGCTTGATCAATATCAATACTGACGATAGTAATATGCTCCCTCTAGGAGAGGACTCCTATGTTTTAAGTGAGCCTATGCGTTATTATTCTGATCCGGACAGCTTGGACTATCGACTTGCATTACTGGTCTATGAATCAATCATAATGGCAGTGGATTCAGGCGATTATAAAAATTCAAATGACGGTCTGATCATTTATCATGCGGGAGCCGGTCAGGATTTTAAAATTGATCTTGATAATTCCCCTTTTGATATACCATCTTTCTATTTTGATGAAACATATCTCTCCGAATATCTATCGTACGATAAATATATGGATCTCATGGCTGTTAATTGCCAACAAGGTGTTGTTTTGCCTGAATCTCAGAACCAATTGGGTGTCAATATTGCCCTGAATGGTACCGAGGTTCTTCTAACGGGTATGTTATTGGGTTTACCAACTTTATATGATACAGAATTTGGTCGTTCCGGAGCAGGTACCTATGGTTTAATGGATCAGGGCTCCAATACGGGTAGTGGATTATGTCCTATCAAACCTTCCGCTTTTGAACGATACTTGCTTGGCGCTGTTGAACCGATTAAAATAACAAGCTCTCAAGAACTCACACTTCTTCGCGATGAAGTGTATAGACTTCCCATCTCTTCAAATGAATACTTTCTGATCGAATTCCGGAAGAATACAGGTGTTTGGGCGGATTCCATTCTTTGGGTAAGAGATGATGTTGAGGATTATCTTGATGTTCTACGTGTCATAGATTCACTTGATCTTATTGATTATACCTTAGAGAACGGAGTATTAACCGACATCTCTGATCTGGATATCGGACTTCCGACATCCGGGGTCTTAATATGGCATATTACAGAACCGGATTTCTTTGGAGAAAACCCCAACTCGGAAAGTGCCCCTTTCTTAAATCTGATCGAAGCCGATGGCGGCGATGATATCGGAAAATGGTACGGCACTTTTGATCCTTCGGTCAATAACGGCTGGAAATGGGATATGTGGTTTGAAAATAACGAAGGCTATGAAGAAAACAATCCGGCCTCCTATAAACTGCAATTCAATAATAATACACATCCTAATACCCGTTCAAATGAGAATCTTCCCACAGGTATTAATATCCGAAATTTTGATTTTTATCAAGACTCCGTTGTGATCCAACTTGTCATGGACCCACCGGCAAAACACAATTTCTCCGGCATAGTCTTTGATGAAATGACAACAGCCCTTCCGGCATATTTCTCATCTACAGAAAACCTGATCGGCTACCGTGACAGCTCTTTGTACCTTTTTAACGGTTATGGACTAACTGAGATCTATAAACTTGATAGCGCTTATGTAAAAGGCAATACTGCCCTCCTGACCTATAATGAAGATATCATTCAAGTGATTAATACATCTACTTCTGCCACAGTTCAGCATCTTGTCTATTCAGGTATCCCTATCATGCTGACCGAAGTCAATTCTGAATCGATCGATCATCCTATTGACTTGAAACATCTTGCCATCCATGGCGATTCGCTCTTATTGCCCCCGATCCCATCATCCACACTAACACAAATCTTATATTTACTTGACCTTTCAACCTGGTCACTTAATAATATAAATTCAATCACTTCAAATCCTGTTATACCCTATGTTAAAGAGAATGAACTTCATTACACCAATGCTCCGACTGCTGCGCTGATGAACGATACCTTGATCTACGCAACTGATCATGGGTTTATTTATAATAATTGGGGTGTTGCTATAGTTGTACCATTACCTGCATTTGCAAGTGAACACCAATTTAATGAGATAATTCCCCTGCACATGAATGATGATGGTGTTTTTGAGATCCTTGCTTTAACAGAATTTAATGAAGAAACAAGCCTTTCGGCATTTACTCACACCGGAAATCTCATAAATAACTTCCCGATTTTTGAAAATTATCAAAAACTCCGGGTATATTATTTAAATGGTAATCCGCAAATTCTAGCTTACAACCCTGCGGGTATTATAGATGTCTATTCAACAAATGCAGATCTTTTATACTCCCTACCGGCTCCCGTGAATGCAAGCTCGCTCTTTATGGAGCAGGTATCAGTTGATACGGCCTGGCTTGTGGCAGACGGCAGTATTTATACCGTGCGAAGCGATTCCGTTTATTGGGGCTATCGGGGAAAAGATGCCGCTTACAGCAATGCGCAATTCGGCAGTCAAACACGTACACCGATTGTGTCAGAAAAACTCATTAGAAATGGATTGATCTATAATTATCCCAATCCCATCGAAAACGGCAAAACTAAATTCCGTTATTTTGCAACGGGTGCTCAATCTGCTGCGATCAACATTTATCAATTAAGCGGTGTCTATGTTGAAACCTTGACCCGCAATTCTATAGATCAGCAATGGAATGAAATAACATGGGATGTAAGCGATTATGAATCCGGTGTTTATATTGCGAAGATCGATATCACTGACGGCACTAAAACCGAAACCTATTTTGTAAAACCGGCTATATTAAAATAATGCATACATTTAAACGACATCTACTTATCCTGCTCTTTGCGATCATTTTCTTGGTCCCTCTTGCAGCACAAAATGGTCCACATCATCCTGAACTTGATTGGAAAAGCATAGAAACCGAACATTTTGTCTTTACTTTTCACGAAGGTACCGAATGGTCGGTCAATATGGCCATGAAAGTTGCGGAATCGGTCTATCCTTATGTGACCGGTTTATATAAATGGGAACCCAAAGAAAAGACACGGGTCATAATACAAGATACCGATGACTACGCCAATGGTGGCGCATATTACTTTGATAATAAGATCATGATCTGGGCCTCCCCTCTTGAATTTGATCTCCGTGGAAACCACCAATGGATGTGGAATGTCTTTACTCATGAGTTCTCCCATATTATTTCGCTGGGTGCATCCATGAAGTATCCCATTAATATTCCCATGTTCTATGTTCAATGGATCGATCGTGAAGTTCCTATGAAAGAGAACATCATTCTGGAATATCCCAAAGGGATCGGCTCATTCCCCATTGCTAACTCTGTTGTTCCCATGTGGTGGGCAGAAGGTGTGGCACAATATCAATATGAAAATGCCGGACACGATTTCTGGGACTCGCACCGCGATATGATCCTAAGGGATGCCGCGTTGAATAACCGCATTATGTCATGGGGTGATGTCAGTCACTTTGGGCATGCGGGAATTGGGAATGAAATCGTTTACAATACCGGCTATGCCTTTGCAAGCTTTCTTGCCAAACAATATGGAAGCTCTGTCCATGCCGATATTGCTGAAGCGGCACGAAATAAACTTCGCCTTGGCTTTAACCGCATTATAGAGGATGCAACCGGGACAAGTGGAAAAGAACTTTACAATGACTTTAGTAAATATATTCAAGCCGATTATTTAAATCATACAGCCACAATTCGTGACCATCTTGTCGAAGGTGAAACATACTTTGCTGAAGGTCCGGGAAATTTCCTGACCTCCTACTCGCCCGATGGTGAAAGAATGGTCTTTCAGTCCAGTAAAGGTTACGATTATATTTCTTATAACTTCCTTTACACCATGGAAGATAGTAAAGAAAAAATAATATCAAAAAATAGGGTTCGCGGAAATGTCGCTTGGTCACCGGACGGCAATACCGTTTATTTTGCACAACGCCAAAAAGCCGATATTTACGGCTCGACATGGTTCGATTTGATGTCTTATGATTTTACAACTAAAAAGCTGGACCGTATGACCAAGGATGCCAGGATTTATTCTGTTACATCTGATTCAGATAGTCAATTATATGTTATTCGCGTTCATGATGGAACACATAATATTTTCCGATATGATCCTGTTGATTCATTGATGGAAAACTTGACGAATTTTGCTCATGGTGAGCAAGTTTTCATCATACAATCCGATCCCCAGGGGAAAAAGATCTACTTTGATATGGCCGTTAATCACGGTCGTGATATTTACACTCTAAATTTGGATGATAATTCAGTTGATCCATTAATATTTGATCACGCTCATGATAATCGCACCCCCTACTTAAGCCAAGATGGTAAATATCTCTATTTTTCTTCAGACCGTACAGGTATTTTTAATATTTACCGAATGGGACTGGAAGAAAATTCCGAAACTGAATTACTGTCCAATGTCACCGGTGCAGCAATGTATCCCGTTATAAATCCTAATGACAGTAGCCTTATATACACTCTTTTTAAAGAAGGTCGTTTCATTCTAAATAAATTGACGGATATTGAGAGTATTCCACAGGAATATGCCAAATATAAAGAATATTCCTTGCCAACCATGATGCAGGCATGCAGTAACGGTTGTCAGATCGCTGATGCTAAAGATTATGAATATCACTTCTCTGATCTCTTTTTCGTTCCCTTCCTGCAATACGATTATGATGCCTTAAAGGTCGGATTGATCTTTTACCAAAACGAGCTGCTCGACAAATTGAATTTATTCGCCATGGCAGATGTCAATTACCGCGGTGATTATGATATCAATGCACGTCTTGATTTCAACCAGTTCCTGCCTCGTTTCTATTTTGAGGTCTTTGCTGTAGGCTTGAATCGTACCGATTCGATCTTATACAATGATTATTGGCCAATGAAACAAACTATAAAATTCTCACTTTCAGAAGTGACTATCGGAACACATTATACATGGCAGAACCTGCACTATTTTGAATTATCAGCGACAAGTGGTTCTTATACTTCATTCGTTAAGGGAGATATTATTGACCCCTTAGATCCATCACATTCTGATTTAATTAAGTTCGTACCCTCAACTTATTATAGAGGTAGCAGAATTGAATTTAAATATCGAGCAGACTTTACCAAACGCCACTGGCAAAGCAATATTTCTCCCACCGGTGGATTTCGTATCAATAACCTTGTATTGGCTTATGATTTCAATCAATTCATTGATGATTATAGAGTCAGCGATTCTTACGGAACATATATAGAGGTCTATAAGAATAATTTTACACCGAGAATCGACTTTGATTCCGATCTTTTTATTCCCATTCCCGGTACTAAACATTCCGCTTTATCATTTAATGCGGATATCGGTATGATGTTCAATACCGAGATCGACTCATTTTTTAATTATTTCGGTGGTGGTCTGCCCGGCTTAAAGGGTTATCCTTTCTATGCTATTGAAGGATCGCACAAAGCCATCCTGACCTCGACCCTGCGTTTCCCTATTTCTAAAAAACTTGGGCTAAACTTGGAACCTTTTTTCTTTGAGAACCTCTATGTAAGTATCTATCACCAAATTGGAGATACATGGACGTTTGGACTCTCCGCGCCCGATTGGAAACAGGATATTGGCCTTGAAGCACGGATTGCAGGACATTCATGGTATGGATTTCCACTGGCAATAAGCTTTGATCTTGTTTATGCCTTAAACATGATACAATACGATGAATTTGACGTTACAAAGACCATTGGGCATAATTTTCGCTTCTATTGGTCATTACTGTTTGACTTTTAAGGGTAAATATGAAACGAATTATTACGATGATGATCATCGGCCTGGTTCTCTTGCAAGCTCAAGTCCCTGAAAAAATTAAATCAAAATCAATACCTCTTGGTATTGGTCTTTCAACCGTTCTCCCGGGTGCCGGACAATTATATAACGGCAATACAGCTGCGGGTATCATTTATCTTGCCCTCGAAGCGGCATTTATTGGCGGAACTATCTATTTCAATCAGCAAGGAAGCCTGGGTATAGAAGCATACGAAGATTATGCCGACGATCACTGGCATGTTGTTGATTGGCTTGATGTTTATGATCCTGTCGTCGACCCCACGACACACCGTGCAACGGTTTATGTAGACAATCGCAGTTATTCGCCGGAAAATGAAACAAGTTATGCAGCAATGATAACAGATATTGATGATGGCTACACAAATATGTCCATTCAGAGAGATTATCATTTTTACGAAAATATCGGTAAATATATACAATTTAAGCAAGGTTGGGATGACTGGTATCCCGGCAGTGAAGATCCGGGTGATCCTATAAATGGAATTGTGGGCCGTTATTCAGAAAATCAATATGATTACGCCGCTATGCGCTACGAAGCGAATAAATTATTAGATTTCGGAACATATTTCGGAACAGCTATCTTTTTAAATCATTTCATGTCTGCGGTCGATGCCGGTTTTCGCATAAAGAAAGGCAATGGAAATCAGGATATTTTAATTACATTACATACTGAACCTGTGATCAAACAAAACGGCACAGCGGGATTACAAACAGGACTCAGTGTGACATTTTAAGCAATGGGATACTATGAAAAAAATTGAATTATTAAGCTCTCTTCTTATCATCACTCTGCTTGTCAGCAGCTGTTCAGGTTCTAAAGAAGCCAAAAACGATGAACCAAAACGCGAACGCACTTATATTGAACGATATGAAGATGCCGTCAAATTATTTGAAGAAAAAAAATATTATAAGGGACTGGAAGATTTCTCCTATGTTGTCTTTAATGCCCCGGGATCGGATATTGCCGATGATGCTCAGTTCTATCTTGCTTCATCTCACTTCGAAATGAAGGAATATCTCGTTGCCATTGATGAATATCAGCAATTGCTTCGTCGTTGGCCGGCAAGTGATCTTTATGAAGAAACCCGTTTCAAGATCGCTGAATGTTACTACAAACAAAGCCCCGGTTATCAGCGGGACCAGCAATATATTCTCAAAGCCATCAAGTCCTATCAGAACTTCATTGATGAATACCCCTTTAGTGAACGACGTGTTAATGCCGAAGAACGTATACGCGAACTGCGCACCGGACTGGCATCTAAAGTCTACGAAGCAGGTGAACTATACATGATCCTGCGTGAATGGAATGCAGCGATCATAACTTTCCAGGAAGTTATTGACACTTATTATGATACAGATATTATCAATGAAACTTATCTGCAAATAGCAGCTTGCCAAGCTAAACTTGAGCAACGCCAAGATATGATCAATATGCTTGATAAGGTTGATAATGAGAAATTATCAACAAAAAATAAATTACGATACAGTAAATTAATGAAACTTTCTTCGGAATGGACTGAATGATGACACTCTGTCTGTATGGCGGCTCTTTTGATCCCGTCCATAGAGGACATATTCATTTTGCTCAGCGTATCATCGATACCTTTCAAGCAGATGCTTTCTTTTTTATCCCAACCTGCTATTCTCCCTTCAAGGGTAAAAGCAAACATGCTTCTGACGAACATCGCCTGAGTATGCTTGAGATTGCCTGCAAGGATATCCCAAATTCTCATGTTTCAAGCCTCGAGATCGACCGAAAGGGCTTATCATATACCATTGACACCCTTAAAGCCTTTCATGCCTTATACCCGGCGCATCGGCTGCTTTGGGTCATCGGTGACGATCATTTGGCAACACTAGATAAATGGAAAGCTTACCCTGAGCATTTTCATTATTGTGATTTTATAATTTTACCACGTAGCGTAAAAGATCTTCAGAAAAAAGTGGATGTTCATCCTTTTCATTCTCAATTACACATCTTACAAACGGACGAACTCCCGGTTTCATCTACTGAGATCCGGCAGGCACTTAAAGCGGATCGCTCTATATTATCCTATGTTCCTGAAGAAATTAATGATTATATTTGTGCCAATAAACTTTATAGGTAATGAATGTCACTAACAGTTAGTATTCTCGTTCTTCTCGTCGGTATAGCTATCCTATATTTTGGTTCAAACTTCCTTGTAAAAGGATCTGCTAATATTGCACGTATTTTAGGTGTTAAACCTTTGATCGTTGGCTTGACCATTGTCGCTTTTGGAACATCTATGCCGGAGTTTATGGTCAGTATGTTTGGCGTACTGAAAGGAGTCTCTGATATATCCGTCGGTAATATCATTGGCTCAAATATAGCCAATATTGGCCTTATTTTGGGAACCACCGCACTGATCGCCCCTATTGCTATTAAGTATCATAACATTCGCCAGCAATTACTTATCCTGCTTGCCGGTTCACTCTTTTTCTGCATCATGGCCTATGATGGTATCGCCCGCTGGGAAGGGTGGTTATTCCTTCTGATCACGGTTATTTATGTTGTCTTTTTGATCCGTTCTTCCAGAGAAGATGAAGTAAAAGAAGAATTACCCAAGGCTGATAATTCAATTTTTAGAAATATTCTCTATACCATTGGAGGTATCATTGCGCTTGTTGTTGCCTCCAAAGCGATCATTGAAGGCGCTACCGTTATTGCCACACATTTTGGGATATCGGATATGGTCATTGGAATGACAATTGTTGCTCTGGGAACATCACTACCTGAATTGGCAGCTTCATTAATGGCGGTTTTAAAAAAAGAATCAGATATCTCAATTGGTAATGTTATTGGCTCCAATTTCTTTAATATGTTCTTTGTAGGTGGCGGTGCCGCAACGGTTAGAGGACTTGATATAAGTGTATCCATCTATACCTTTGAAGTGCCGTTTATGCTTCTTTTTACTTTTTTACTTTTTCCCATTATATTTTTCAGCAAAGGGATCAAACGCAGTCATGCCTTTGTTCTTCTAGCTCTTTATATCCTCTTCATTGCAATCTCTTATATTTGGCGCTAACATGAATTATAAACCCGTCCCTCCCTATACTGAATCATCCTTGATCTATAATCGTTTAATGGAAGAAGTAGATTACCCTGGTTGGTGTCAATATATTCTTGATCTTGCCGATGAATACGGTTTTTTCACTTCATCGCTTTATGATATTTCCTGTGGAACAGGTACACTTCTTCATCTTTTCCCTGC
>Ga0307992_1001537_pt1 | contig 13585 bp, 18 predicted proteins | sample EllFjometagen133_FD_203162 | JGI IMG/M metagenome (GOLD analysis project Ga0307992, IMG submission 203162) | Marine microbial communities from Ellis Fjord, Antarctic Ocean - #133 | ecosystem: Environmental > Aquatic > Marine > Unclassified | place: Southern Ocean | collected 2014-10-08
TCTTACAAATACAAAGATTTTTCTATTGATTTAGATGAAGTTGAAAAACTTGGTTTTTTTGTTGAAATCGAAAAAATGACTGATTCATACGATGAAAAAGAAAAAGTAAAAAAAGAATGTTTAGAATTATTGAAAATGATTTCTCCTGACAGTGAAATTGAAAATAAAAAATATGGAGACTTAATGCAGGAGATAATCAACAAAAAAAGTTAAAAAATCATATTCTTGATCCTCATATTAATTGAAATTAACCCATAATATCTTTTGATAAATCTTAAAATATTAAAATAATTTCTATTTTAAACTTTTGAACATTTAAGTATAATTTAAATTAAGCGAAACCTATTTAAACAAGATGAGGTTTACGCTTTTCAATAAATCAAAGAGGTAATTATAATGGCAAGAAATATAAGCATAATACCAAAGGCTCCCTTTGCAAAAATATTGATTAATGCAGGTGCAAGAAGGGTTTCTGCAGAAGCAATTGACGCATTTGCTGAGGTTATAACAGATATTGCAGAGGAGATTTCAACAAGAGCTGCAAAGATTGCAAAGCACTCAGGAAGAAAAACAATTCAGGATGGAGACATAAAACTGGCTGTTAAATAGTAAACTTTTTCTTTTTTCATAATCTTTTTATATTACTCTAATTTCTTTTATTATATGGGCAGGTAGTTCAGTCCGGTAGAATGCGCCCTTGGCTAGGGCGAGGCCCCGGGTTCAAATCCCGGTCTGTCCAGTTCAAAGGAGGTAAAATAATGGCAGATGTATACCATTCAAATGATGAAACTAAATTTTTGTTAGAATTAAAAGGAAAGCTGAAAGAGAAATTTGCAGGATGCAAAAAGATTGCTATAAAGTTGCATTTTGGAGAGCCCGGAAACAAAACAGCATTTGTTCCTGAAGATATAAAGCCGATAACAGAACTGCTTAAAGAAATTGGAATTGATTTTTTCCTTTTTGACTCGCCTGTTAAATATGATAGCCCAAGAAACACTGTTGAAGGCTATAAAGAAGTTGCAAGAAAGAAGGGATGGGAAGAGCTTGGCGAAATCAGGACAAATGATGAGTATATTAGTGTAAAAGGAGAAAATTTAACTTATGAAGTTTGCAAAGAGCTTGTTGATGCAGATGCTGTTTTGGTTGTGAGCCATGTTAAGGGGCATGTTTGCACTGGTTTTGGCGGAGCTATTAAGAATTTAGGTATGGGTGCCTTAACAAAAAAAACAAAGGGAGATATACACCATGGGGGAGAGCCTGTTTTAATAGGAGAATGCACACAATGTGGAGCTTGCGAAAGAGCATGTCCATTAGGAACTTTAAAAGTAAAGGACAAGCCAGTCTTTGGAATATGTTATGGCTGCTCTAATTGTGTTTATGCATGCCCTAACTCTGTGCTTAAAACAAGGGTAAATTATTTTGATGTTTTGTTAGCAGAGGGATCTTCTGTTGCCCAGTCAAAATTCAAGAAAACTTTTTATATTTCGTTCTTAAAAAACATCACTCAACTATGTGACTGTGAACCAAACCCAGGAAAGATTATTGCAAATAACATTGGTTTTTTAGCAAGCCCTGATGGTGTTTCAATAGATATGGCTGCTCATGATATCATATTAAAAAATGAGGGAGAAGATGTTTTCCTAAAATACAATAAGAAAAGTGGAACAGAACAGGTTAAGGCAGCAGAGAAGTTTGGCATGGGCCAAAGCAAATATAATTTAATAGAATTATAGGAGGTTAAAATGGATTGTATATTTTGCAAGATAATTAAGGGTGAAATTCCCTGTTCAAAGGTTTTTGAAAATGAGAAGTTTTTTGCTTTTCTGGATATTGGGCCAGTAAACAAAGGCCATACTTTGGTGATACCAAAAAAACATTATAAAAATTTATTTGACATGCCAGAAGATGAGCTAAAAGGATATATGGGAGTGATTCAGAAGGTTTCCAAGGCAGTTATGAAGGGTGTTGATGCAGATGGTGTTAACCTCAATATGAGCAATGAATTAGCAGCAGGGCAGGTTGTTATGCATGCACACGTTCATATCATACCAAGGTTCAAAGATGATGGTTTGAAGCTTTGGCCTCAGGGAACGTATGAGGAAGGAGAAGCTGATAAAACACGAAATAAAATAGTAAACTATTTATAAACTCATATTTCACATTTTTATATGCCGCTGTAGCTCAGCCTGGTTAGAGCGCTACGCTCATATGTATTGAGCGATGAGAGCTTTGCTCGATGATTAACTCATCTAACTGAGGTACGTAGAGGTCATGGGCTCAAATCCCGTCAGCGGCACCTTTTTTTCTTTTTAATAATTAGTAGAAACGCCGGGCCCAGGATTTGAACCTGGATGCCCTTGCGGACACCCGCTTTCGAGGCGGGCGCGTTAAACCAGATTCCGCCAACCCGGCACATAACAAGATTATCTGAAATCTGGGGCTAAAACTCCTATTGCTGTGACTATTGTTCCTATAATCAACATATAAATAGGAAGTTTTTCTATAACACTAACTGTGCCTTCCATTTCATGAGATGTTTTTATTAAATCCTCATCAGCAGGCATTTCAGAAACAACCATTCCAGTTATATCTGACGATGAATTAATCCCTAAATTAGATAAGATAGCCATCCTTGTAAGTCCTAAAATACCTGAACACAAAACAAGGAATATTCCTATGGTTATTATGCTTTTATTCATTTTGTTATTAATTAATCTTAATTATATTTAAATTCTTTTATTATACCTAAACTTATTTTCAAAATTTTATTGGAAGAACACATTAAATTTTATTATTGTAACTTATTAGTAGTATAGAATCGAAAGATTTATAAAGTTTATTATGTCACCTATTCTAATATGAACAAAGAGTACAAACCAAGCGTAACAGAAATAGTGAATGAACTGTTTAATTCTACCTATAACTATCTTGGAGGTTCAAAAGCTTTTAAAAAAGCAGGAAAAGAGTTTTTGAATGTTGCTGTAGGAGTAGGTACTCTCCCATATTTTTTAACAACCAATATAAGATATTATATTGATGAACTTGATCCCCTTTTAGATGGTGAATCATCTTATAGCCCTGCAGAGGTAATTGGTAATTTTGCTGGTTTGGTAACTGGTTTAAGCCTGATGATTAAACAATGTAACAGCGATATTTATCGGTTAGATAATGATATTACATCCAGTATAAATCCTGTATTTGCTATTCTTACAGCAAATGTTCTTTCTTTAGGGTATGAAGTGGTAAGGTCCACAAGAAAAAAGCTGATTGATAAACATAATTCTGAAACAATAAACTGACTGTAAAAGATTAAAAGAAAACTTTCCTAACAGGGGATTCTTTACTTGATTAGGATTGCAATAGAATTTATCTTAGCAGACTTATTACTCTGTTATGTCTTCAACAATTGCATTGTTTAGTTTTATAACATCTTTTGTTTTTAATTCAAGAAGTTTTAACCTTGTCCCCCCGCCGCCATAAATTGATTCATATTGGGTTAATCTTTTGTCAATAACAACCTTCATTTTTAACTTGTGGAAGATCATTGGTGTTGCACCTGGAAGATATCCTGAATATTCTTTTGCATCCTCAAAAGCCACCATCCTTACTTTTTTTGATTGCACAATATTTTTTAGTTTGGAAAAGCTTAGTTTTTCATTACCAGGAATAATTGCAAGAATAACATTTTTATCTTTGTCAAGAAGTACAAGTGATTTAGTAACTCTTTTTAGTTCAATCCCCGTCTTTTCAGCAGCATCGGCAGTATGGATTGTCTCTGGTTTGTTTATAAATTTGTGCCATATACTGTTTTCTTTTAGACAATCTTCAAGTTTAACATCCATTTTATTTAAAAATAAAAAATGCCCGGTCCGGGACTTTCGACCTGATTGCAATTGCAAGCGAATTTAGCTTGACAAGCCTGATTTTTAATTCAGTTCCTGCCATTTCTTGCGAGCGTAGCGAGCGAGTCCAGCTTTATGCTGGACATGCGTGCCAGCTGAGCAAACAGCTGTTCGAACCCGAGTCATCGCCTCGAGAGGGCGATATGATTGGCCGGACTACACCAACCGGGCATTATATACGCCAGGGCTGGGACTTTCAACAACTGTTGCGAGCGATAGCGAGCGTGAGTGACTTCAATTGCAAAACAATTGAATGTCGCTCTTTGCGTATCAAATGCGCGTAACCATTTGTTTGCGAGCGTAGCGAGCGAGTCCAGCTTTATGCTGGACATGCGTGCCAGCTGAGCAAACAGCTGTTTTGAACCCAGACACCCCAAAGGGAACGAGATTTCCAGTCTCGCGCGGTACCGAATTGCGCCACCCTGGCAGTATTTAAAAGAAAATTATGTTTGTTTATATAAGTTTTGAAAAAAAGAATTAAGAATCTAACATTTCTATTTCAATATTCAATCCTTCTGGGATATGAACCCTCATAACAAGCCTTAAAGTTCTCTCATCAACAGCAAGGTCAATCAATCTTTTGTGTATTCTCATCTCATATCTTTCCCAGCTTGCTTTTCCTTCTCCATCCGGGCTTTTCCTTGTTGTTACTTTAAGTTTCTTTGTTGGTAAAGGTATTGGACCCTTCATTTCAACTCCGGTCTTGTCAACAATATCTTTTATATACTGGCATATCTCATTAATATTGTTAATGTCAATACTTGCTAATTTTATTCTTGCTTTCTGCATTTTAATATTCTCTTCAGCTTGTTTACTCCATGATAAAACTCAGTTCACCATGATATAAAAACAAAAAAATAAAAAAGGGTTTATTTCTTGTTTAACTCCTTTTTAACTAAATCAATACATATTCCTGCTGCCACTGTTACTCCGCTATCTCTAATAGCAAATCTTGACATATGTGGAATATCTTTTTGTTTCTCAATCACTATTGGTTGAACTGGTTTAACCTTAATTATTGCAGCATCTCCATTTTTTATGAAATCTGGGTTTTCTGCAATTGTCTCACCTGTTGCTGCATTTAATTTTTTCTCAATAGCCATTATCTGGCAAGCAACCTGTGATGTATGTATGTGGAATACAGGTGTATATCCAACAGTCATAACAGTTGGGTGGTTTAATACAACAATCTGTGCTGTGAATTCACTTGCAACTGTTGGTACATTATTACTATGTCCTAGAACATCTCCACGGGCAATGTCTTTCTTTTCTATGCCCCTAACATTAAATCCAACATTATCTCCTGGAATTGCTTCCTTAAGCAGTTCATGGTGCATTTCTATTGATTTTACCTCACCACTAACTCCCTTTCCTTCCCTTGCTGGAACAAATGTAACCTTATCACCAACTTTCATTATTCCTGTTTCTACTTTTCCAACTGGTACAACTCCAATTCCTGTTATATTATAAACATCCTGTATTGGAAGCCTTAATGGGAGGTTTGTTGGTTTTTCAGGTATTTCCAGATTGTTTAATGACTCAACAAGTGTTAGTCCAGAATACCATGGCATTTTATCTGTCTTATTAACTACATTATCTCCTGGCAATGAAGCTATTGGAATAAACTGAACTTTTTCTGGATTATATCCAACTGTTTTCAATAATGTTTCAACATCTACTTTAATTTTGTTGAATGCATCTTCACTATAATCTTTCATATCCATCTTGTTTACAGCAACAATCACCTGCTGAACTCCAAGAGTTCTGCATAAGAAAACATGTTCTTTTGTTTGTGCCATTATTCCATCATTAGCAGCAACAACCAAAACAGCTGAGTCTGCCTGGCTTGCGCCTGTAATCATATTCTTGATGAAATCCTTGTGTCCTGGAGCATCAATTATTGTAAAATAAAACTTGTCTGTATCAAATTTCTTATGGGCCAAGTCAATTGTAACTCCCCTTTCTCTTTCTTCTTTTAAATTATCCATAACAAAAGCAAATTCAAATCCTGATTTTCCAAGTTCAGTTGCTTTTTCTTTTAGTTTTCTCATAGACTGTTCACTAACAGACCCACTGTCAAACAAAAGCCTTCCTACTGTTGTTGATTTACCATGATCTACATGTCCTACAAATACAAGATTCATATGTTCTTTTTCTTTAGCCATAATAATCCCTCCAATTATTTTTTATGATTATGCTCTAAAAAGGTGTTTTTATTTAATATATAAAGGTTTCTATAACAACACCTATTCCTCTGTTTTAAGGCCTTTTCTCTGCCTTACCTGCTTTATTATTTTTTCCTGCAGTTCATTAGGCAGTTTTTCAAATACCTGATCAACAAGGAAATGATTTCCTCTGCCTGCTGTAGCAGATCTTAGGTCAGAAGTCATTCCAAACATCTCTCCGACCGGCAATTTGCCTTTAACGGTTATATGTTCTCCTTCCTGCTGCATATCAAGCAGCTGACCCCTCTTATTGGCAATAAGCTTTGATATCTCACCCATATACTCTGCTGGTGCCTCAAACTGTAATGTCTGTAAAGGTTCGTAAATAACAGGGTTGGCAAGCATCATAGCTCCCCTTATACCTTCCCTGACAGCAGGGTATACCTGTGCCGGGCCTCTGTGTATTGCATCTTCATGCAATTTTACATCCATTAGCATCACCCTTACATTAATACATGGTTCTCTTGCCAATGGTCCTGCTGACATAACATCCTCAAACATATCCATTACCATCTCAATAATTTCTCCTATATGAACAATTCCACGAGTCATATCTATTAGTATATTACCCTTGTAAATATCCCTTACCTTTCTTGCAACCTTGGCATCCATTCCTAATTCCTGCAATTTCTCCCAAAGTGTTTTATCCTTTTTCTTAACTCTCATTTCAGGAAGTTCTTTTTTTCTCATAGCACCTATTATATCCTTTGGTAATGGTTCTACTTTAAAATAAAATTTATTATGCTTGTTTGGGCTTTTCCCCTCTACTTCTGAAGATGCTTTTGTGATAGCTTCCCTATAAACAACAATTGGGGGGGATGTTTTAACTTCAACACCTTTTTCTGTCTTTATTCTGTTTTCAATAACTTCAAGATGTAATTCGCCCATTCCATGCATTAAATGTTCTCCTGTTTCTTCATTGATTTCAATTTGTATAGTTGGGTCTTCTTTGCTTACCCTTCTTAAGACTTCAATGAGTTTTGGTAAGTCAGAAGCTCTTGTTGCCTCAATAGCCTTTGTAACAACTGGCTCAAATATATGGGTAATTTGCTCAAAAGGCTCTGCTGGTTCCAGAGTTATTGTTTCTCCAGGCATTGCCTTTATACCTGCAACACCAACTACATTGCCTGAGAGAGCCTTATCGACTATCTCTCTTTTTGCTCCATTGTAAATAAATACCTGCTGAATTCTGAGGTTTTTCTTCTCTCTGTTAAGGTAAACTTCCATCCCCTTTGTTATTGTTCCTGAAAATAATCTTCCACATGACAACTCACCTGCTTGAGGATCAACAACAATTTTTGTTATTACAAAGAATAAAGGTCCTTTTGGATCACATGAAAGAAGAGATTTTCCGTCATCACTTTCAAGATCGCCATGCCATATTTTTTTGATTCTATAACCTTGTGCTTCTAATGGATTAGGAAGATGATGAATGACTGCATCAAGAACAACCTCATGCAAAGGAGCCTTGTCAGCCAATGGCTTGTGGTCTCCCTTTTCATAAGCATCAATTATATCCTTAAAGCTGATACCTTTCTTTTTCATATAATTTATAGACATTGCCCAATTATGGAACGCAGAGCCAAAACAAACAGAGCCATCCATTACATTAACATTCCATTTATCCTTAAACTCCTTGTCTGCTATTTCATTTATCAGCCTGTTTACATGATCTATTATATTTACAAACTTTTCTTGCATCTGCTCAGGTTTCAGCTGAAGTTCTTTTATCAGCCTGTCAACCTTATTTATGAATAAAATTGGTTTTACATTTTCCTTTAGTGCCTGCCTTAGAACAGTTTCTGTCTGTGGCATAACACCCTCAACAGCATCGCAAAGTACAATACAACCATCAACTGCCCTCATTGCCCTTGTGACATCTCCACCAAAATCTATATGTCCTGGAGTGTCCATTAAATTGATAAGATAATCTTTTCCTTCAATATGATGTACCATTGAAACAGCTGCTGTATCAATTGTTATTCCTCTTTCTTTTTCATCATCATGAAAATCAAGAACGCACTGCTTTCCTGCAAGTTCTTTTGACATCATTCCTGCTCCAGCCAAAAGGTTGTCACTGAATGTTGTCTTGCCATGATCTATATGTGCAGCTATAGCAATATTTCTAATGAATTCAGGTTTGTCTGATGTTGCCATAACTCTATCTACTGTTTTTTCTGCCATTTTTATTCCTCACTTGCCATAATGAAATATTTCATCTGTTTTTTTATAATCATATAATTCATCTATGCTGAACCAAAGCAATATTTCTTTTTCTGCATCTTCAGCATTGCCTGAAGCATGAATTATATTTTTTACTGGCATCTCCTTGCCATCTGCATAATGAAAAGAATGATGTGTAAAATCTCCTCTTATTGTTCCAGGCATAGCCTTGCTTGGTTCTGTATCACCAATCATTATTCTTACAACATCTATAGAATCAACACCTTCAATAACCATTGCTACAACCGGTCCGTCTGTTATATAATCAAGGAGCATAGACCTTACTTTTTCTCCTCTTCTTTTAGTAATATCTTCTGTGTAATGCTTTGCAGCAAATTCTTTGTCTATGCAGACCATTTTAAGACCAATTATCTTAAGTCCTTTGTTCTCAAACCTTTTTATGGTTTCTCCAATTAAGCCCCTTTGCACGCCATCTGGTTTTATTAAAATAAGTGTTCTTTGTATCATTTTTTAGTTCCTTTTTTAATATCTTGATATTCTTGAGTCCATTTTGTTGTTCTTGGCTTTCTCTTAAGCTTTAACATATTCTTCTCACATTTTGATGAGCAAAAATAAAGTAGTTTGCCAGTTTTTTGGACATATATTTTTCCAGTTCCTTTTTTAATATTTTGTTTGCAAAAACTACACATCATTCTTATCATCTCCTTCCATGGGTAAGCTTTCTTGCTTCAATCTCTGTTTCCCTTAACATTAAAGTATCTCCTAATCTTACAGGCCCCATTACGTTTCTTCTCAGGATTTTGTTAGCATCTCTTCCTTCCAGAACTTTACATCTTACTTGTATTGCTTCACCTCTTGTGCCTGTTCTGTCAATTATTTCCTCTATTCTTGCAGGAAATGCATGGGAAAAATTGACTCCTATCCTTTTTACTGCTTCCTTTTTAACTTGAGGTTTCATATGGATTCACCTTATTATTCCTTTAACTTTTTAATTATTTCTTTGACTGTATTTTTTGCTTCACCTTCTTCAACTACTGCAATGCTTGCTGTTCCAACACTTATGCCTGCTGCTGCACCAAGCTCTTCTTTGCTAGGAACCTCAACACATAGAACATCTTTCTCCTTTGATAAAAGGGGTATGTGCATTGTGATTTCTGGTGGATTGACATTTTTTGCTATTATAACAAGTTTTGCAGTTCCCTTTTCAATAGCCTTTGTTACTTCATTGCTACCTTTCTTTATTCTTCCAGTTGCTTTAGCAACCTCTACAGCTTCATAAATTTTGTCTATTGTTTCTTTTGCTATTTCAGCCATTTTATAATCCTCCTTGATTTGAATGATTTTTAAGGATAACAAATTCAAGAATCTGCATACCTTATTCAAACCGCAAGCGGTTATCATAAATCATTGATTCTTAAATAGGAATTTTAATCCATTTATAAAGTTTATGGTATTTTAAATATAAAAATACACAAGATTTATATATTAAACTAGAATTTAACATAATTAGAATAAATATTTACTATGAGGTGTAAAAATGGCAGAAGCAAGATGCATGAAATGCAAAAAACAAGTTGAAATAAAAAATCCAGAAGAAGTAATTATGAAGAACGGCATGAAGGCTATAAAAGGAATATGCCCTGATTGCGGAACAAAAGTCTTCAGAATTGTAGGAAAAGCTTAATTTTTTATTTTATTTTTATTTTGAAAATTCTCAATAGCCTTAAATAAATCTGTCTTTGTGAAGTCATACCATTTCTTACCTGTGAAAAATATCATAGAATCTTTTGAGTCCCAAAGCAAAAGCCCAGAAAATTCCTTGTTGTTCTCTATTATTAAATCAGGCGATATAAAATATGATGAATAAAGATTTTCCTTGATTAACTGATTGTTTATTGATTCAGGATCAATTTTTTCTGATTTTATCTGCCTTGCAATAAGCCTGCATGCATCAACTATTTCATCATGGCCATTATAGTTAACGCAAAAATTAAGAAAAAATTTATCATAATCTTTTGTAGATCCGATTATTTCTCTTATGGGATTTACTACACGCTCAGGCAATTCATACCATTTTCCAAGGACAGAAACCTTTATCTGATATTTATGAAGTTTTGTATTGGTAATAAATTCATTGAAAAATTTAGATAAATTATCCATTAAAAATGAGAAATTTTCAGAGTTCTTTGCATTAGTTGACAATAAAAATATGGATATAATTGGTATATTAAATCTTATTTGGAGATTTACAATCTTATTTATTAATATACCCCTTTTATTATACACCTCTTCCAGATTTATATCTTTTGTAGCTTCGAGTTCTTTTTCCATTGTAATAGCTATATGCCTTGGCATACTTGCATTAATAACATGAATTTTTTCTCTTGCCTTTAAGAGGTCAGTTATTTTATTAAACATATAGCTACTATATGATAAATAACTTTATAAAGCTTTTTGTTTAAAAAGATTTTTTCTCACAAAGTTTAAATATATGTCAATAATTTTATTATTTAAGATGTTTTTATTAACAAATATTACAGTTTTAATAAGCCTTATTATTGCAAGCATAACCGATATAAAAACAAGGGAAGTCCCAGACTGGCTTAACTACGGGCTTATTGTTTTTGGGCTTGGCTCAAGGCTTATTTATTCTATTGCATTATCTGACTTTAGTTTTTTCTTATATGGCTTGACAGGATTTTTGGTATTTTTTATAATAGCAAATATTATGTTTTATTCTGCACAGTGGGGTGGAGGAGACAGTAAGCTCTTGATGGGCCTTGGTGCAGTAATTGGATTAAACTTTAATTTTAATGAAATACCTTTTCTCCTTATTTTTTGGATTAATATAATACTAATAGGTTCAATATATGGGCTTTTCTGGAGTTTTGTGGTTGCATTCAAAAATAGGAAAAATTTTTTAAAAGATTTTAAAGCAAGAGCTAAAAAATTAGTTAAAATAAGAAGATTTTTGTTAATAATATCATTAGCGATTCTTTTGTCTGCATTTTTTATAAATGTCTTGATGACAAAGATTTTTTTAGTTATTCTTGTTTTTTCAGCTCTTTTGATTTTCTATAGCACAATATTTGTTAAGTCAGTTGAAAAGACATGCATGCTTAAGTTTGTTGAGCCAGAAAAACTAACAGAAGGTGACTGGATTGTAAGAAATGTTATTGTAAATAAAAAAAGGATTGCAGGGCCGAAAGATCTTGGAATAGAAAAAGAGCAAATAAAACAGCTTATTGCACTAAAAAGAAAAGGTTTGATAAAAAAAATTCTTATAAAAGAGGGTATACCTTTTGTGCCTAGTTTTTTAATAGCCTTTATTGTAACACTTGAATTTGGAAATTGGCTTTTATTATTCATTTAGGAATAAATTCTTACGCTTTTTATGAAAAATAGAAACTAATAAATACAAGCTTTAATTCTTTATTGTTATGGTTTACGAACTTGATGAAATAAAAAAAATGAGAAAAAAGTTTGGGCTTACTCAAACAGAATTAGCTAAGAAAGCACAGGTTTCACAATCATTAATAGCTAAGATAGAATCAAACAGGATTGACCCAACATTCACAAAGGTGAAGAAGATATTTGATGTTCTGCATGACTTAAGCAACAAAAACGAACTTAAGGCAAAGGATATAATGACAAAAAAAATAATATGCGTAAAACCAGGTGATAAGATACCAACAGCAATAAACCTTATGAGAAAGCATGAGATATCACAGTTGCCTGTTTTTGGCGGAAAAAGTATTGTTGGTCTTGTCTCAGAAAATAATATTCTTGAGTCAATATCAAGCAAAGGTCCTGAAAAAATAAAATTCCTTAAGATAAAAGACATAATGCATGAATGCCCCCCAATAGTTTCTAATAAATCGTCTTCAAGTGTTATATCCGGTCTTCTTAAATATTATCCTATTGTTATTGTTGCTGATGAAGGAACACCTAAAGGAGTGATAACAAAATCGGACATGTTAAGAACTTTTTATAAAAGTTAATTGTTTATTCTATAGTGGTAACAAAACGAAACATTTATAAAGATTGATTAATACCTTATTATAAAAGATTTATGCTCAGGTGAGAAAAAATGGAAGAAAAATTAGAAACAAATAAACAAAAAATTCAATATGTTAATTTAATATTTAAGGGAATATGGGAAGAATACAGAGATAATGCTGCATATATGGATGAAAAAAGAATTAGGAGTATGGCTGAAAATTCTGGAAAAGTTCTTACAGAAGAAGACATTAAAAAGGAAGCAAAAGTATATGCATCTACACACCAGAACGTGGATAACTTAATTAGGTTTGACAACAATGATGTAGTTTCACTTGAAGACATTTTAATGTCAAAAGATAAGAAAAATCTTGTTATTGGCATCAATGTAAAGTTTGATTTAAATAAAGTTAATCCTTTAGATTTAACAAATTATACACCTAGAAGGATAGAAAACCTGCTTAATGAAAAATATCGTTTAGAGCCTTATGATGTTATATCAGGATTAACCCAATTTAATAAAAGTAAGGATAATAAGCAAAAAATACCTTCACCTACTATTAGGATTTTTTATTCAGTCCCAATTAATGAAATAAAAGAAAAATTACATTCAGCTGAAAAATACATTAGAAATTTATTCATAGGTAAGATAGGGCATACTGTTGGTGCTATAAGAGATCCGTATAATAAATTAAATAAACATCGTTAAAACAATTATTTTATTTTTTAATTATTAGAATTGTTATAATAAGTTTTTAACTTTCCCAAAATCATAAACCTTGTCAGCCACAACAGAGACTTCAAAGTTTCTTAAATCCTGGTCGAGGAATGGACTCAATAATTTCTCACTTAAAACATCTGTGCCTTCTGTTGCAAGGCAAAAAGAAGGCATAACAATTAATTTTTTTCTTTTGTATTTCCCTTTTAAGAAACATTTAAACTTTTCTATTCTTACATCTTCTTTTAATGAGATTGCAGGATGCTCGTGGCCTATCACAATTGTCTTTGCTTTTTTGAGGATGTTTTTATTTGGAATTTTGTGGCCATGTGTTATTAAAATATCTCCAGTAAAATAATAATCAACAACACTTACCTTTTTTTTCTTTGCAATTGGCCCAATGATTGTGTCATGATTTCCTTTAACTAATACAATCTCATCACAGAACTTAGTTAAAAAATCCAGCAACCTTAATGTTTCCCTCCACTCCTGTTCTGATATTCTGCCAAACTCATGCTTTATATCTCCGTTGATTATTATTTTATTAATTTTTATTT
>Ga0307992_1001538_pt1 | contig 13580 bp, 14 predicted proteins | sample EllFjometagen133_FD_203162 | JGI IMG/M metagenome (GOLD analysis project Ga0307992, IMG submission 203162) | Marine microbial communities from Ellis Fjord, Antarctic Ocean - #133 | ecosystem: Environmental > Aquatic > Marine > Unclassified | place: Southern Ocean | collected 2014-10-08
AGAACAGGCTCAGGCATAGGAGTCATGAACGGAACCGCCGCTGCATCCTCGGGGAATCCTACCATCCGAGCTCGAACCATGCTTCCGCCGGATCGTGCAACGTGTTCCATCTCTAACTGAACAAAAGCATCTAGTTCCTTCATGCTTTCAAAACTCATTACCTGGAACTGAGGGATCGCGCTGAACTCTGCTAGCTGTGACGCCTGTACGTTGTAAATGGTCGAAGGTTCTTGGCCTACCGAACCCGCGATATAGCGCTTGCCGTCTACCGCTGTATAGGTTCGCATTCTATTTTCACCCTTACGGGAATATTGACGTAATCGTACTGCTATAATCATTTTCGCTTTTCCTTTGCTTGCCGAGCGACACCGTGTCGCTGAACGTCCCGCCGAAGCGGGACTAGGTTGCAAGGGTTTCACACCCCCGCCAGCAAAGGCTACTTGGTGATGAAAGTCATATTGAACGTTGTACCGTTCAATGCGACGGCTCCTGCTACCTCGTCCCATGTCGCGTTCCCACCGTCGAGGACTTTGAGCTTGCGGTTGGCATAATCCCAACTTGGCACATACTGTCCGCAATCGCCAGGAATGACATCCACGATCGCGACTTGCTCGATACCACGCACGTTGGCATCGCCTGCGGCTGCGGCTGCGGTTTTGATCGCTGTTTGGAGAAGGGTTGCAACGCCTTCACTCCCGCCTGTGGAATACGAGGTATCTCCAACAAACGAACATTTGAACATTTTCAAGCGGCCTTCGTCGACCCTTGCATTAATTGTGATAGTTCCAGTTGCCATCTTTAAATCTCCTTACGGGTTCCCCCGATTATCGTTTTTCTTTCGCTATAAACGCCTAGCTTAGACGCTTAATTCTTCTTCCCAACTGACACCTACGTGCGTATCGGTCATCGGTGTGGCACTGCCACCAGGAGTATATGTTCTTGCCACGGTGATTACATCTCCGCGTGCTAGAGTATTTGCTGCGGTGTTGATAACTCCTACCTCTGCGGTTGTCCCCGACGAATCGTCGACTGTCACTGCGGCCGTTAGACATGATGTCCCGTTGATCAAGACATCGATCGCCATATCTTCATGGACTGCGGCTGCGGTCCCGGCGAGAGCGATCATCGACTTGATCTTACCAGCTGACATCGCCATGAATAATTGGGTTGCTGCTGTCGCTGCGGTACCCTGATAAGACTGTGCTGTAAGCTCTGTGACCTTACGTCCGAGCCTGGTCCAATTGGTTCCATTCCAGGTGATTTCGTCGCCCGCTTTGAACGATTGACTTGTGTTGGTCAACAACGCACCGCCGTTGTCTGTCACGTCCGCTGCTACGATATAGGTCCAACCTATCTCGACCAGAAGGATTGTTGGGAAATCCGCTGCCAATGTTACGGAACCCTTTAGATCCAAGGGCGTTCCCAGACCTGTGATATTAGTCTCATTTAGATTGATCGCTGTTTGTGCTTCGCGAACAATCCCGTCCAGCTTGCGGGTTTCTCCCATCGAATAATTGACATTCGAAATAGAAGCGCCGCCATCAAAAGATCCGAGCGGAGTTAATGTGATCGTCATTTTTTGACTCCCTCTCTACCGACTAGCGGCAATTACTGAGTTTGGATTCCTGTGACTTTTACAACGGCATCTTCTTCGATGTACTGGAAGCCAGCACGGAGAGTTGCTACCGCGTACCAGATACCTGCGCGGGTATCGTAGTCTGTTTGAATCTTCACACTGCGCCAGATTCCCCAATAAGCATTCTTGGGGTCGAGCAACAGAATGTTGGTTTCGTCGGTTCCCGTCCCTAGATTGTCCGGGAATACCGGGACAGGAAGGATCGGGCGTCCGCCGTAACGCATCGCGTCATCACCCTGGATCGACATATCGCCGAGGCCAGTTGCGCGGTTGGCGAGGTAATCGCGGTAATCCAGCTCTGCGTCATCGGAGGTCAAAAAACGCTGTTTCCCTTTGGTCCGATTGTACTGAGAGGGAAGGGCTTTCAGGGCACGCTTGAGGTACTCTTTTTGAATGGGATTCGTACCGGCCGCAACAACGTGCGTCGTGGCGAGTTTGATCATCCCATTAAGGGAAGCGAGATATGTGTCGGCTGACGTGGTGTCACCGTTCACAATCAACTCATCCATATCTGTGGCAATCTGCTCTTGCATCATGCGCATGACTGTTTTTTTGAACGTCCCCTGCTCGATCTGATCCTCAACAACTTCATCATTGAGATCAATTTCGCCCTTGAACAGGTGAGTGTTCAATGTGACTTGATCTGTCGCGGGCTTCGCGCGGTCCGCAGCTGATAGAGCTTGCCCTGATGTACCTGGACGGAGAACGCGACCATTAAGGCCGACTTTGTCGATAAGCTTGGTATGAGATTTGATCCCCTCTACCGTGATCAACTTCATGATTACGGCCTGTTTGATCAGATCGACAATGAACTTTTTGGATTGCTCCTCTTTCAGATAACCGCCGTCGGTGATCAGGTCGGCAACTTCGATGTCAGCTTTCTGGATTAGCTTCATGAATTTAGCGTTGTTATCGGCCATTTTGATGCTCCTATTAACTTTTTGACTCCACGGCCTCAGCCGCAAGATCGGTTGTCCACACTGTTTTTTCGTTGGATTTCTTTTCGACTTCCTTCTTCGATACAGATGTAACACCTGTTTGAATTGCGGTTGTCGATCCAACTGTCGATTTAAGAGACACAACCCGCGCACGCTCTTTGTTGAGAGCGCCTTTTGCTTGCGTCAACTTGACTTTGAGATCTTCTGTCTGACTTCTCAGATCTCCAACCTCATTTTTCAACGCCTCAACCTCTGCCTTTAAAGGCTCAGAATCGGTCGCTGTTACAGGGGTGCCCGGTTCCCCTTCGTTACCGTCCAGATCGGACACTTCTTCTGTCGTCGATGCCGGGACAATGGGGGCTTCAGGGGCTGGATCTTCGATAGACATCTCGAGCAGACTATTGGTTAACAGTCCGTCGATCTTATCCTCGTAGTTCCTCAACCAATCGGACGTATCTGTCTTATCCGTGGCTACTTCTTCCGCTGTGCCCGTCTCACTATCACCTTGGTTGGCATCTTCGACTGGTTTGACTTCTTCGACTTCTCCGCCGTCCTCTTGCTTGACTACCATAAACTTTGTTTGTCTATTCGCCCCTGCTCTTACGAGTGAAACGAATTCAACATCCATTTCTGTCAACCGCGCTTCGACTTCACTCGTTGCATCGGCTTTCACTATCACTTGTTTACTCGGTTTCATTTTTTGACTCCGGTTCCACGGGGGAACGCATCGCTGTCCCTCCGATACTAAAGGCGCCTATCTCACCGGATTTAACGGCTGTCCACAACTCATCATTAACGATCCTAAGCGCAAGCATCCAGGTTCCTTTCACGACGTTGTATTCGCCCAATTCAAAATCGACTGGTGCAACGTACGATTCTAAGATACCTACTTGCGCTTTACCTAATTCGTTCCATGAATGTTCGAGATCGCTTTTGCCGTGGTTCTCCATCCAATTATGTGCGGCTTTCCTGATGTCCTCCGCACTATAGATGTCACCTTGTGTATCAGGTTTCAACGGTGCGCCGTCGCCTCCGTCGTTAGGTTCTAAAACCATGGACATTACCATTCGCTCTTCGGCTTCTTCTTCTGCTTCAGCTTTATGAACGATCGCTGTCCCTGGCAATACGCGCAAACCGGTCGACATGAATTTAGTCATTGCCTTAGCAGCTTTTCCTGCTTCCGTCTCCGCTTCAACAGATTCCCCGGCGACCTCTCCGGTTATCGCGATTACTCCGTCTGTTACCACTGTGGATTGAGCCGATCCCTTTACGAAATCATCGGGGCTATATTGCCCAAACCTCAAACCGCCTTCGATAACATCGTGCCCATTATCTTTGTATACTGGATGTGCGACGATCCAAGCCTTTGCCTGTGCAACATCGAACTTAGTAGAATCAAAAACAAGGGCTTGAGCAATACGACTTCCCGCCGCCGCATCCGGCTTTTTAACAACCGGCTCCGTGGGAGAATCTACTTTGTAAAGATCCTTCTCACTGACTGCGATTGCTTGCACCTTCAACGCGCCAACCTTCTGGACCGTCTCTCCATCTTCCGGCCGCTCCGCCTTCAACGTGATACCGAGAACTGCTTCCGCCTCTACATACAACGCTTCGAGTACAGAGATATTGTCAGCTTCGAAAAATGCTGGGTCATTTCCTTTGCGAAATATGCCGATGTCTGCCACGGTTCCCCCTAATCGCGATGTACGCCGCAAGCGGTTTTCAACGACTGATAGGTTTTTTTAACGTCGTCACTTTCGCCGACTTCTGCTGCCAGATCGTTCCAATCGACAGGCCCGGATTTCTCGGTTTCCTCTTCGCCTGCTGGTGCTCCTTCTTCGCCCGCGCCAGACGGTGGATCCTCGACTACCGGCACGCCGCCTTCTGGAGCTGCTCCGCCTTCTGGAGCTGCTCCGCCTTCTGGAGCTGCTCCGCCTTCTGGAGCTGCTCCGCTCTCCAATTTAGACAACGCCTCAACGATAGGTGCGATGGTCTTTACCATCTCATCACTTTTAGTCATGAACGCTGCGGCCATTTCGATGAAATCGCGAATCTGCCAATTACCATTAAATGCCTCGTCGACATCTGCGATCGTAAAGCTTCCTGCATCCATCTTGACTTTTAATGCTCCGAACTTGAGCAATAATGAATCTAACGCCTCTGATCCTAAATCTGCCACTACACCCTTTTCTGCGGGAACTTCTTCGGCACTCTTCTCTGGAGTTGCTGTGAGGCGAGCTTCCAGATTTGCGATGCGCTCCTCTAACGCCGATGTAACATCTGTTTCATCTTTGGCGACTGGCATCTGTAGGGCAAACGACTCTGAACCTTTCGCCTGTTGGCGCTTTGCTTCTGCGATATTCCGCTTGAGGATAGACAACCTGTCGGGATCTAGTTCAACCTCTACGGCTGCGGTCTCTGTCTCCACGTAGGTTTTGAATTCCTCCGCACTCATCACAACCAACTCGGTCTTGCATTTTGGTTCGTGATCGCCCATAGCGGCAGAAAGAGCAACGCTGATTTTCGTCAGTTCCGTTTTCTCTTCTACTGTAATTTTACCCTCGGCTGCTTTCGCGGCTAGGACGTTTTGGCGTTTTGCATATTCCATGAATTTCTTAGTTAGCATTTTTCTTTTATCCTCCTGGCACCCACAGCCTTTGGCGTTCAATGGGTGGATTATAGGTTCCGCCGTCAAGCTCCGTTCGAAGCGCTTTCTCTAGGTGATCTAACGTTCGCTCAATGCTCCAATTTAGATCGCCTCTCATGTTTCGGAACCAGCGGCCGATAATATCGGCACGTCGTTTTTCCTCTGAATCAGTGTGTACCCGCTTTTCGAATTCTTTTCCGTGTCTACGCTCGTCATCGCAGAACGACTTTGCTAGGACTTGTGCCATCCTGAACATTACCTTCTTGTAACGCTCTGGACTATCCACAAGATCGCCAAAGGGCGTCGAGCTATCTGCCCTATGTCGAGAAGGAATAATTACCGAACCCATTGAACACCTCGTCTGCAAGTCTATGCTACGTTACGGGTCACTGTCAAACGTGTGCCCGCTACACCTATACGTTACCCCACCTATTTAGTCGGTTAGGGCGTTTCGCCTTCTGGCGTTTCCCTTAAATCATACTCATATGAAATCGGTTGTGCAAGGCGTACTGGATCAATGTCGTTCCTATCAATTTTTAATCCTACTGTTGGAAGTGCATGTTCCAACGCCCCGAGCAATCCCCAATATCCTTGCCAACCATTAGACCGCGTAAACCCCTCGGCCATAAATCTGATATTTTTTAGATCGCTGTGTGTACGCTTAGCTATTGCAACCCTCTTAATCAATGCATCGAACGCCGCACCCTTAAACCTCTTTTCTGGCTCGAAGACCCAGACGCCGCTTGCTGGTGTTCCAATATAAACAATCTTACCTACCTTCGATCCGGTAACCTCAAAAATTGGTATCGTTCCCTGTGCCATCTCATCTCCTAGAAGGGTGTGTAATGTCCGCGCTGTACGCTCGTTATTAACGCAACCTGCTCTGGATTCGTTGCCCACATTAGAGCTGTTTCAGCATCGCTCTGCAACCGTTCACGTGCCATGGTCATAAACTCGGTCCCTGACGTTCCAATTTCATTCTTGACCATTTCCCTGCGCCTTCGCAATATTGACATTATTTCTTCTTTTGTCATAACCGTATCATTGAAAGCAGACTCTACAAACGGCGCGCGATCCTCCCGATACACCTTGGCATCGTATCTATCAACCGTTCTCGCCGAAACTGCCACTTCCATATCGGCAGCTTTCTCCGCTCCGTAAATATTGATCGCCGCCCCATCTATCGTCGCTTCCTCCAACCCCACTCTTGCCGCCTGTGCGTTAAATCCGATCCCATCTACATGATGCTGAAACTCGTGGGATAGAGTTGCTTTCCACTCCTTACCTTTTTGATAATTCGCCTGGGATGTCGCACTCTTGCCTGGTTTTATCGGATAACTATTAACCTGCCTCACTGTCCGCCCAATTACGATCGTGCTCGTCTCTGCAACATCTTTCCTAGCAGAACAATACGCCCGAGAATCTTTCCCTGACACTATTAGATTTGGCATTGCCTTACTTTGCACCGCCGCCCGCAACCCATCACTTGCATACTCCATCGCTTCATCTAAATAGGTTTTTGCATCGGCCTTTGGCACGAAAGCCGTCCGAGTTGATCTGGATCCTGGACTCACCAAAGACCTAACATGACGCCGCGCCATTTCCGGATCCTCCATCGCCTTTGCCAGATTAGATTGCTCCATGCCATCGGTGAAAGAAGTCTTGCCTGCCGTATCCTTGATCGCCGCCTTGATTTCGCTTCCTATCTCTGCGTTGTCGAGGGGCGCTCCCTTTATCTTAGCTCGCGCTGCCAACCTATCGGTAAGCTCTGCCTTGACCGCCGCTGTCCTAGCCAACACCTGTTCCTCTATCGCAACACCCGGTATCAGATTTCTGCTTCCCCAATCCACCTCGGCCTTTGGATAGAACTTAGCTAAAGTTTCTTGCACATCAATACCCGCGTTCCTAAGAGCTAAATAATCTTCCGTTACCGTTGCTGTCTGGAGCCAAGGTTCAAAATCGTACCGCTTCGATGCGAACTCTCTTAACTTCGCGCCGTCTACTCGCACGAACCGGGCTGCGCCCCTACCATCCTGCAAAATCCAATCCCTTGATACAGTTGATTTTCTCTTTACTTCTGCCTGTGCGATGTCTTCGTATAATGATGTCCAATCGGTTTTCTTTCTCATCTCTACCGGTACGAAGACTGATACGACTTTATCACTGGCTTTGATTGACAGATTCTCAACCGCCGGTAGTTCCAATCCGCGAGGCGAAGAACGAGCCACCTCGGAAATTTTATTCCATTTGCTCTGAGCTGCCAGCTTCCCTGTCGCCTCTATGCTCATAGTAGACACGAGCCCTTTGGTCCCAGGATTCCAGACCGAATCGACCATTGTTTGAGGATCTGGCCTCGACGCATACACGCCGGAATGAACCGGAACATCCTCAAGAGATACGCCCGCCGCAATCGTTTTTATCTTTGGTGCTGGCTTCTTTGGTGCTGGCTGTACGATTGTCTCTGGCTGTCTAGCCTTCGGCTTCGGCTTCGGCTTCGGCGCAACCGCCTTCGTAGGTGTTCCAGCGCTAACCGATCTGATTCTCGCCGTCTGCCCCGTCGCAACCTTTGACAAAGTATCCGATCGCACGATCCAACCTTTAGCTTTTCCTACTTCGATAATCGCCTCTGCCGCGATCGTGATTTCCTTGAGTGACGCCTTCTGCTCTATCGCCTTGCGGTATCTCTGAACCGCCCTATCTAGCCCCGGTGTATTCAACATCCTTGCCCGGATCCATTCAGCGTTTCCCCCGTTGGCGTCCGCTATCCTGAACAACGAATCACGCCCCTTTAAACCAGGGTTAGCGATAACTGAGGCAATAGACCTGCTTCGATTGCCCTTTACAAACAACTCTACAACCGCATCATGCCCAGACGATCGGAACATCGCAGCAATATCCATTGCCTTACTAGGGACTGCAACGCTCGCACTACCCTGTGCCGAGAACGTTTGCTTTTTGTAATCATGTGGAGATACCCGATAGCCGAACGCATCCGGGTCCGAATGTGCAACCAATCGTTGCTTTAACGCTGGGTTCAACTCCTTGAATGCTGGAAGAAGATAATCCTCGATCGGCAATCGCGATCCTGCGCTAACAGGGCTCCCCGGCTTGGGAGCCTTGAACATCTCGACAGGAACCCGCGCTGTAGCCGACGCTCCACTGGGAACCCGCCTACCTAATGCCTGATTGAAAGGGAAAACCGATGGTGCAACCGTCCTAGCCGCGTAGTTTTGAGGAACCTGAATAACATCGGATCGCGGGATTGTCCATGATCTGCAAAGGTGGTGGTATGGTGGTACACCGATGTTCGCCGCGGTAAGACCTTTCCCTGCTAAATGAAACTCGTGTCTTCCCCTATCGTCGACCCTACCCAAACCAGACTGGACAACTCGAGCAACCTTATCTCCGTTGTTCGTATTGATATTCCGATCGCCGGTTTTCTTATCCGTCTGGACTTTCATAAACGGCGACTCTGTATATATATCCTCCGGTACTTTGACCGCTCCTGCCTTATCGATCAGATCCTTCGCTGCCTGGACCTCCACAATCGTACCGTCTAACGCGCGGCAAATTTCCGTTGTCCTCTCGTCCAATACCGCTTGGACCTCCAGGTACTGAATTCCCACCGATGCGTAGCTATTCACCTCCGTAAATGAACGAGCACGGGACACCGCCACGCTTGCCGTTGTCGTCGCGTATTGCTTTCCGTATTTCTTCCATAGATCTGGTAATTGTGTCCTTAACTGCTTCGCTATCTCTTCTCGGCCTAGCCCCTCTCTCAATCCCTTGGTAACTATGTCTCTGCCTTTTACGGTGAGATCTGTCGATCGTTTCCCTAGCTCATCTCGCAGAAACCACCCGCCTTGCGTTGCGATTCTCCGCGCTGAAACTAAGTCCGGCTGGTCGAGTGATGTCGATAACGATGGAAGATAAGTCTGGTTCAAAACCATCTTTGTTTTCTTCGCTACATCTTCAACTGAAATCTGGACCTTTTGGGACCACCCGGGCAGAACTTTACCCGGCGCAACCCGCTGCAACATATCGCGAGCACCTCTTAGAGCCGTATCGACATGTGTGCCGTTGGTCCAATCAACCCCGTCCAATCGTTCGAGGTACTTACTGATCACCGGCTTCATCGCCAGACGCTCATGTCCGATCAACGTACCAGACAACCTGTTTGTTAGAACTCGCAGATCGATCGCGCTGAATGGCGACGCTGCCTTATCGATCGCAATGCCGTTGATCCCTATCATCTCGGCACCCTCGACACCCGCCGCCTCGACCATTCCCATGTGGACAAGGGTTTCTGTCATCTCGTAGATGTCACCCTGTGGACTATCCGCTATGAATAACGCCAACACACCGGCATCACCCTTGAGTATTTCCAACGCTTTTGCCCTGGCCTGCTGTCGCCCTCTAACGTCAATCCTTTTACGGATCCCCTTATCAGACACCACGGCCCACCGAACCGCTACTGGGACCAGCTTCGCGCTCGACTTGATCAATACATCGATTCTATTTTTACCTAATACTTTGAATGGCCATAAGGTGACAAATCCCCCTGATGGGATCGTGTAGGCTTCTTTATCCGTCGCACATGCCCAACACATATTCTATCCTTGCTAGAGATCCTCACGAACTGGAGGCGGTTTAACACCCGCCCTCTTGAGCATGTCGCTGATAGTCGTCGGCTCTCTCTTGGGTTCTTCTATGATTTCCGGCTTGCCGCTCATGACTCTAAACCAAACGCCGCACTTCTGGCAATACCCGTTCCCACAATGAATAGGTCTGCTGACTGTCGGGTGTGTCTGCAATCCTGTGACCTCTCCGGCCGCAAACTGAATCTTTGCGCACGCCGGACATGCGAGCAGAAGAACCCCCCGCCCCGTGTCGATGATGTCGCCGGCAGGTAACATTCCTCCAACGTCCGCCAACTTTTTCGCGTCTCCTCGCAACCGATACGATGGAACCTTAAGATCGTTCGCTGCTTCTATTACTGCCATCAATTACTCCTACTCCTACTCATCGAACGCTGCCATTAAAAGCATCATGAGAACTGTCAAGATAACCACCGCGCCAACGTCCATTTCGGTTACTCTCCATCCTTGGTCGTCGCGTCTACTAACGCCGTACGTATCTGCATATCGAGCCCCGCCGCTCGTAGCTCGTCTGTTACGATTGATGCAACCTTGACTTCCAAACTCTTCAACCGCCCGTCTGTTTCGATCGTAGCTTCTTCTGCTTCGTTTCCCGTGAGCCCGGCGAGTGTCAATACCATCGGGTTGTCTTGCCAATCTCCGGCCACGTTCTCTAACTGAATATTCAACGCCTTGGAAGACAGTGCCCGGATCTCTCGAGGCAATAACCCGCCATGTGGTGCAACCGCCTTGACGAATTCGCCGACTTCTTCTGTCGATCGAGTCGGTGGCGTATTACTCACGAACTTTAGAGTTGAAATGCCTAATTTCGGTATAATATACTTATTGATTGACCAATCGAAATCCTCGCGCTCCGGTTGATAGACCTGGTTCTCTGCGAACCGTATAGATGCTTCGGCTGTCGCTCGGTTTAGATTCGCTGGGGTATATCCTCTCAACATCGGTGACTGCCGGAATGACGCGCCAATAGAATCTGCTGCTCTCTCGTCATACGCGGCAAACATTCCCTCGCCTGCATTGGGGTCTCGGAGGTTCTGGAACGATATTTCTGGAAGTACCTGCCGCTCTCCCGGCGCTGCCTTCCCGGTCGGGGTCGCCTCGACTACTAGAATCTTGCTCGTGTTCTCGCTCCCCTGGAGCTCATTGGCGATCGCCCGTTCGAGTCGTTCCTTGACTCCCTTACCCAACTTGCCACCATTCACGAATAACATACCGCCTGCCATGGTCTTGTTACGCAGGTGATAATAATTCGTTTCGTCTGCCTCGCGTGTCCCGATGACTCTGAGCAGATTTCCTACCCAACGCGGAGGCGAACATGGTGTCCTGGGATCGTGGTGCGCTATCCACAAAAGAGAGTTCGCTTTTTCGCCGGTTTTCTCTTTTTTCTTGAGCGCTTTCAGATCCTCATAGATCTTACCGGTAAATCTCGACACCACACGAGGATCGCTTGGATGCTTGAAATAAACCAACCTCCCGCCAACCCTCTGCACATAACGCGACAGACGGCGCATTACCCTAAGCTCTCGACCTTCCGACAATGGTGTCATTGGGTTGGGCTCTATGACCTCAACCGCTTCGCCCGGATCGGAAACTGGTCGAATAGTCTGAGGTGGAACATATGCGATCCTGACCAACCTACCAAAATCATCCTCGATCAATTCCAGACAACACCAGCCGATGGCCTCGTAGTCCCACCGCATATCCCGCCGTAACCGTTCAAAGCTCCGCTCACTACAACAATTGTTAAACCATGCCTCGGCAATGAAATGCTCGCGACGCATCCTACTGATCAATGAATCAATCTTGCTCTGTATATCTTCGTCGGTTGGTTCCTCTTCAATTTCCGGATCAACTGGTTCACCTGTCTCGACCTCTTCTGCTAGTGCGAGCTCCTGTGCATCGTACCAGGCTTCATAGCCCATTGCCTCCCGTACTGACTCGAAAGATTCCTCGGCCGTCAGGTTGCCCATCCAAGGCACAATTGGATCAAAATGATGTCCGTGCCCATCAATATTGACCGCGTACGCATCAAGATTAGGTGTAATGTGCGGTGACATCTCGACCAATGAAAGAAGAGTGTTTGGATCATAAGGCGCTTCAACCGCGCTATTCTCCTTCCATGCTTCTTCGTTCGCCTCGATTATCGTTAACGCCTGTGCTTCGTCGACAGCATCGCCCGCCTGCACTGCCGCCTTTGCCAATATAGCCAACCTTGTCACTTGACGTGCTGGCGCTTCTTTTTTTGGTACATACGGGGCTTTAAAATGCCGACGTGACATTTTAGCAGTGCTCCCTACCGGCGACCTTGGCTGCCGTTGTCGCGCCCTTTGCCCCTGTGACGGAACAATTAACACGCACGTAATTGTAATGCGCTGCGATAACGTTCTGGCCACTCGCAGCTAGCGATACGATGGTTGTCCAATTGAGTCCGGCTACCGAACCTTCTAAGACCGCTGTGAACGCACCGGCCCCGGATCGGATGAAATCATAACCGCACTCCGCCAACTGAGAGATGTCGAGGACAATACCAATACCGTCAAGAGCTGGTCCGCCTGCTGAACTTACATTCGCGCCTACCTCTGGGAAATCTACGTTTTGTTGAAATAAAAATGACATACTAGTTTGCTCCCTTTTTGTTGACGAGATCAATGCATCGCTGCATCGCACTCTTGACTATCTCGCTTGTATCTGGGTTTCTCATCTGATCGACTACGCTATGCAATGCACGTTCCCTTCCAGCCTCCGACATCTTGAGAATATCGTTGGCCAGCTTCTCTCCGAAACTACCATCGGCAAAGCTCGCCTGACATTCCATCAGGATCTTGTCCAACTTATCCGGCTCGATTCCTCCGTTACGAGATACGCATTTACAAATGATCGGAGCCTTGACCGTCGAACCCTCATGATCCTCGATCGTCTTGTATCCAGCTATCCCGGTTCCGAAACAATTATTGCAACTCTTATCCGACTTGGTTAGATCAACCTTGCTCATCAACCTCAATCGAGGTGTCTCTGTCTTATTCATTCTATTTCTCTCCCATTATACTAGCTCTCGAACGCCACCAGAGAGAAAGGCACGAAGGACATGATAGATCTACCTTTCGATGCTCACACATTTCTGGATGCTTCAACGTCCGTGGCCCCGTCTCCGGTTCTGTTATTTGACAATACCTCGCGATAGAATGTTGGACAATCATAACTCGGGCTGGCGGCAACGTTACATCGTTTAACGTCGCTAATATCAACTCGCTGTCCGGTATCGTCTCCGCTCCGTACTTTATACCCAGTGCGTCAAACGCCACTGAATCGATCAGCAACTCTGTCCCGCCTGGTACGGTGAACACGTGTCCTAGAATATCGTTCCATGGGTAATCATTCACAAATACTGCAAACGGTCGGAGGGCTTGCAAAGCCTTTCCACTCAAATTATCCAATGTAGGTGAAACAATCACTGTTATCCTGATCCCTTCTTTCTCAACCTGTGCACCGACAACCCCGGAGGACACTTCGGCTAGAACTCTGTCAACGCTACCACAAATAGCCATCATTATCACCCTCTCCCCTACCACCGATTTCTATTTCTACCTCTGGCGTATCATCGCCGCCACTAGACCAAGCGTCAAGGAAGTACCGCCGCGCACCGTGGAGCGCTTGACTAAAGGCATCTGCTATATCGTCATGCGCCGCAATCGGAAAGTCCA